>Freddie_p1__coassemble_5121_pt1 | contig 3384 bp, 2 predicted proteins | sample Freddie_p1__metabat2_high_PE_018 | metagenome-assembled genome bin Freddie_p1 | reverse complement strand
CATACTGACAATCCTTAGTAATTCTATATTACTATCTCTTTCACATTCCACTATTTAAACCACCCATCCTCAAATATTTTTCAAAATCTAGTACAAGTTAAAATTATATTTTTCTAGAAAAGCTACTTATTTAGTAACTAAAATTCGTTTCCGTGTAGCACTCTCCAAGAAGATACTACATTAACACTATCATGATACTTCCCAATATTTTCGTTTTTATTTTTAGATAAATGTCCAAACTGATTTCCACATATATATAGTCTATTATTTACAGTATACTTAGACGAATTAAATAGATTTGGTATAATAGCCGTATATCTATCTCCAGGATGTCCTACTATTTCTGCTAAAGTTCCAGGAATTTGCATCTGAGTCCCCACCATATCTTCAGCAAACCAGTCTTTTTGTACACCTTCTCCATAAAGCATAAATGGTACACCAGTCAACTCCTTAATAGAGGCCTCTTTTGAAAAATTAAACCGTTCTGCATGATCTCCAACCAAACCAAATAATGTATCTGGATGTCGTCTCTCAACAAATCTAACAAAATCGCCTATCATTTTATCAGAATACCAAATATGTCCCATATGTTTCAATGTTTCTTCATCATCAGGAATACTATCCGGGCGATGCTTTTCCAGTTCATCATAACTAAATCCATGGCGTTCAACATCCAAAATATAAGGTGCATGATTCGACATTGTCAAAATAAAATGAAATGCCTTTTCGCTAGGGTTATCAATAATATGCTTTTTAATAGCTTTAAAAAGATATTCATCCGCAGCTCCCCAAGCATTTCCTTCGCTATAAGGAAAATCATCAGCAGAGATAAAATTATCAAATCCCTGAGAAAGTGCAAATTTTTCAATATCCTGCCAAGTACTAAAACCACCATACCAGAAATATGTTTTATATCCTTGCTTCTTCATTATATTACCTATTCCACCTGCATACCTACTTCTATAGCTCTCTGGTTGATAGTTTTCATATAAAGTTAAATTATCTAACCCTGTTAACAATGCGTTTGTAGCTGTAACAGTTTCACTTCCCTGTGCTAGAAAATTCAAGCTATAGGCAGCTTTACCTGATTTCATAAGCTTTGTTACTTCTGGTACTAAATTCATAGACCTATACTCTTCCATAAATGGCCATACAGCATAATTTTCACCTAATATAAAAACTACCTTTTGTGGTTGCTTTTTTAACCTTCTACATCTTACTTTCCTAGACATAGCATCATCAATTGTTTTGGCATTAATATTACCACCTAAGACAAGTATTCCATTCCGAAGCTTTTCTCTAGTAAGATTTAATTTTACTGCATGCCGTAGCCTTTTCTGTGCTCCCCAAACTTTATATAAAGCTTGTCCATCATCAAGGATAGCTTCATTAAATAAATGTGTATTCAATCGACCGGCATTTTCCCAATTAATACCAGTACCATAATTGTAGCCGCCACCAAAGCGAATAAATATAAAGAACAAGGGCAATACCACTACCAACGTAGCCACATAGCCCCACATCTGCTTTTTATTATTAATTTGTGGTACCCAATTTTTAAGCTTAAGAACTTTGTTTAACACATAACACAACAATACAGTTATAAATAATACACATCCTAAAGCAGGATAAAAATGATATTCTTCTACCGCAGTACGAAATATAGCAGCTTTATCATCCTTCAATGCGTTCAGAAGCATAAAATTAAATCCAGAATTATAAATTTTATAATATGGTATTCTTACAAAAATTCCTAGAATAAACAGAAAAATACCTATGTAGGCAACAATATTTCGAATAACCTCAGCAGGCCATTTACTATTTACTAATCTAGGTAGCGCACCAAATACAAAGCCAACAAGAGCTACTATACCAGCTGTTTTTAGGCTCAATCTAAAGCCTAACCATAAGCATTGTCCTAATTCACCAATTCCTTCTGTCGGAACCTTATCAATGAATATTCCTATAAAGATAATCCTTAGGAGTGTCAGCAATATAATAAAAAAAGCAAATATTTTAAGACTTTGCTGTAAATCATCTAAAAAATTTATAAGTCGTTTCACAATTTATCACCACTATTATCATATAAAATTCAATGTATCACCCTGAGGTATTAGCAACCTATTAATAGAAAATACTTTTGAAAAATATTAAAACCCCACATTATAATAATGTTGTTCCAAAAATGGTTACAAACACACCAAAATTAGTGACACCTATACGTGATTATATTATACCACAAAACCAAGTAATATTTTATACCAATCTCAGCCATATTCAAATAAACCAAATTATTTGCCAATGTATTATTTACAACACCTATATAGCTCTTATATAAAAACGCTCCGCCACCATGCTTACACATGGCGACGGAGCGTTTCTATTTTGCTCTTTACAACCCTAGCAAATACCGCTTCAAGCTGTCAAATCTTTTGTTGTCCAGGTCAAAGGCTCCTAGCTGGGCAGCCTCAGCAATGCGCATACCTGCGTATTTGTCCGTACCAGACAGGTAACCACAAAGCATATGTCTGCTTTCATTTTTTAGCTGGCAATCCCTGCCCCTACAGCCGTTGATGCTGAGGAGAAAGTCCGCTGTAATATTGTATAAATTGTGGTAGCCGCATTCCTCGGATGATTCCTGCTGCAGAACCTCCAAAAGCACGTCCTCCAAATAACCATGGTACCAGCCACGTGTGCTGCGCTGACCAGGAAAAAAGTAGTGCTGACAATATTCCAGCTGTGCTAAAAAGCTGTGCCTTATAGCGCTGCCTATGAGCTGACTTTTGCTGCGGATACTATCTCCAGAGTCCGCTACAATTAATGCCTTGCGGACACGCTCACAGCCCTCTAGCTGTTCTAGTCGCTTTAAAAGTGCCGGCAGCTTTTCCAGACCATTAAAATTAATAATCTGCACATTGTTCATAGCCACACCCTTTTTAAAAAGGTGCTTGATATAAACATATAAAAATTGAGCAATATCAGTACGCTCACACAACAGCAAAACCTCTTGGTTAATATTAGTCTGTTGCTTTTTCAAGATAAATGCATCTCCTTGAAGGTATATTTTTACTTCTAAAGGTACTTCTTAAAATTTTAATTTACTGCATTTATACTTCTTATGGTACTTCTCAATTACTTCTTTTTTACTGCTTGGATACTACGCGTTTTACTACCTACGCTTACTCTGTAACAGCAAGGTGCGTACATATACCACTTTGCCTTATCCAATGAGTAATGCTAATTTTACTTCTCGTTAGCAGCCAGCATTTTTTCTGCTGCCTCAATTACCTGCTCCACATAAAGGCGTGTCATGCACTGCATATCGTCGCATTTATGCTTCATACCGCTGGCGCAGCCCTGACATGGAGGCTGTGCAGTAACAAT
>Freddie_p1__coassemble_2339_pt1 | contig 6974 bp, 5 predicted proteins | sample Freddie_p1__metabat2_high_PE_018 | metagenome-assembled genome bin Freddie_p1 | reverse complement strand
ACTAACATGATGTATTAACTAGTTTAAAGCAGTCTGCACTACGCAGGCTGCTTTTGAGTTTTTTAGGCATAAAAAAGACAGAACCCTTTTGCAAGGATTCTGTCAGATTTGTTATTTTTTTACTTCACCATATCCAAATATACTAATCCACTGAGCAATAATTCTTTCTCTGTTCATAGTTAGGTATTTGGTGATTTGTCTTATTTCTCTATCTGGAATTTGGCTGTTGTTGTTGGCTAATTCCACTCCAGAGCTTGTAATCCAAAATTTTGTTGCGTTTATTGTTTGTTTTCCTTTAGAAACATGGATGTGTATTGGTTCGTTGGTTTCATTTGCCCAAAAGTAGAATACATATCCTAAAAATGCTGCTAATATTTTAGGCAATTTTGGATTCCCCCTTTGCCATTTCCCATATCAATAACAAATTATCATTAGCAAAGGATTCAATCCAAAATAGTTCTTCTTCTGAGAAACCATAGGATTTGATGATTGTTTTGTCAGGCATGATGATTTCAGCAAAGTCAAAGCCATTGTCATTGGGTCGCTCAAACCTTATACAAATATATTCTTTATATTGTTCCTCAATAACATCACTAGATGTAACTGTAATATTATTGAACATGCAGTAGTAGTGTTTGTTAGTGCACATATTTTATCTCCTTTCTATGATATATTGGCATACCATAATTATATAGCACTTAGATAATTCAAGCAATGATTTGTGTTTGAACAGTTTTTGTAATTAAACGACCTTATTATTACCAGTAGAAATGATGTTATATATTTGAACGCTAACTTGAAAAAAATCCTATTGTTTTTTTAGGCGCAGCATAAACAATACTTTTTTGACTACTTTTCTAAATTTTGCTTATAAATCTCCTTATTTCCATACCTATTATTACAAATTGGTGTATTTTTTATAGATTTGGAGACCTGTTTTGCATTTAAAGTACAGTAAATGATAGTTTTAGAGCTTTGTTTATTTGACTTTTAACTCTTTAAAGCAATTTTGAGAAGCGTAAAAATGGCATTCGATAGTGCAATTTTGCCATTCACAGGTTCAAAAATGGCCTTCAAGATCGCAAAATTTACCTTCGTGACTGCAATTTTGCCGTTCGTTATGAAAATTTAAGAAAAATTTGTAAAATATATGGTCAAAGGTATTGCATTTTTCTGGAATATGGATATAATAAGAATTGTAATTAGCACTCAGATATAAGGAGTGCTAACAATATTGTTTGCTCTCACATTTTATACATAAGAAAGGGGTTTTCATAATGTTGAAACCGTTAGCTGACCACGTAGTAGTAGAACCCGTTATTAAAGAAGAAAAAACTGAATTTGGCATTTATCTGCCTGATACTGCATCTAAAGAAAAACCGGTACAAGGCTTGGTTGTAGCTGTTGGCCGTGGCAAATATGAAAATGGCGTTCTGGTTCAACCGGAAGTAAAAGTTGGCGATGAAGTAATTTTCGCTAAATATTGTGGCGCTGAGGTTAAACACGATGGCAAGGATTATCTGATTCTGAGCGAACGTGACCTGCTGGCTGTAATCGAAAAATAATTTAGCAAGCTGACTGCTGCTAAGGCAGCAACTGATATATTAAATTTAACTGATATAAGGAGCGATATAAAATGGCTAAACAAATCCTGTTCAACGAAGAAGCTCGTCGTAGCCTGGAGCGTGGCGTAAACGCACTGGCTGATGCTGTAAAAGTAACCCTTGGTCCTAAAGGCCGTAACGTAGTATTAGAAAAGAAATATGGTGCTCCCACCATCACCAACGACGGTGTAACCATTGCTCGTGACATCGAGCTGGAAGATCCCTTTGAAAACATGGGTGCTCAACTGGTTAAAGAGGTTTCCATCAAAACCAATGATGTTGCTGGCGATGGCACCACCACTGCAACTGTTCTGGCTCAAGCTATGATTAACGAAGGTATGCGTAACGTAGCTGCTGGTGCTAACCCCATGGTTCTGAAAAAAGGCATCAAAAAAGCAGTAGATGTTTTGGTTGAAGAGCTGCAAGCAGTTTCTCAAAAGGTTGAAACCAAGGCTGCTAAAGCACAAGTTGCTTCCATCTCCGCTGCTGACGAAGAAATTGGCAACCTGATTGCAGACGCTATGGAAAAAGTTGGCGACGACGGCGTTATCACCGTTGAAGAATCCAAAACCATGGAAACCTGCCTGGAAACTGTAGAAGGTATGCAATTTGACCGTGGCTACATCTCCCCCTACATGGCTACTGACGCTGAAAAAATGGAAGCTGTTATGAATAACCCCATGGTATTCATCACCGATAGAAAAATCACCATGATTCAAGACATTATGCCTGTACTGGAAAAAGTAGTACAAGCTGGTCGTGAGCTGCTGATCATTGCTGAAGATATTGAAGGCGAAGCACTGGCAACCCTGGTTGTTAACAAGCTGCGTGGTACCTTCAAGGCTGTAGCTGTTAAAGCTCCTGGCTTTGGTGACCGTCGTAAAGCAATGCTGCAAGACATCGCTATCCTGACCGGTGCTACCGTAATCAGCGAAGAAGTTGGCCGTAAGCTGGACAGCGCAACCGTTGCTGACCTGGGCCAAGCTGGTCAAGTTCGTGTAACTAAAGAAATGACCACCATCGTTGATGGCCAAGGCGACAAAGACGTAATCGCTGCTCGCGTTGCTCAAATCCGTGCACAAATTCCGGAAACCACTTCCGAATTCGATAAAGAAAAACTGCAAGAGCGTTTGGCTAAACTGGCTGGCGGCGTAGCTGTAATCAAGGTTGGTGCTGCTACCGAGGTTGAGCTGAAAGAAAAGAAACTGCGCATTGAAGATGCTCTGAACGCAACTCGTGCTGCTGTTGCAGAAGGTATTGTAGCTGGTGGCGGTACTGCACTTCTGCAAGTACAACCTGCTCTGGCTAAAATCAAAGCTGTTGGCGACGAAAAAACTGGCGTAGAAATCGTTAAACGTGCTATCGAAGAGCCTGTTCGTCAAATCGCTTACAATGCTGGTCTGGAAGGCGCTGTTATTGTTGATACCATCAAACGCAGCCGCAAGGGTGTAGGCTTCAACGCACTGACTGAAAAATATGTTGATATGATTGCAGAAGGCATCGTTGACCCCACCAAGGTTACCAGAAGCGCACTGCAAAACGCAGCAAGCATCGCAGCACTGGTTCTGACCACTGAATCCATTGTAGCTGACAAACCGGCTCCGGAAGCTGCTGCTCCTGCTATGCCTCCTATGGGCGGCATGCCTGGCATGATGTAATCTGCCAATAAAATGAAATAAGGCGTACTTGAGGCGCCTCCATCAAATCCCCTGCAGAGAAATCTGTAGGGGATTTTTTATTTGTCAAAAAGCTTTGTTACAAATTTTGTATAATGAATTTAAGTGATTTGATATAGTAAATTTGCTAAATTAGTAAAAAAACATAGAAAATAATAAGTTGTGTTAGAAGAAATTATATAGTATAATCAATCAAGAACAGTAATAAAATAAATAGAAATAAGTACACAAATAAGAATTAATCTTGCAAGTGGTAATGCTTAAGCTTTTAGCATTAAAAATAGGTGGAATAACTATTTTTAAGAAATGTGCTGAATATTGATGGCAGATTATAATTAAACGCTACAGGATATGAAATGTCGATGCTTTACATAGATTTTACATTGGTTTAAGCTTGCGTTAATCTTGGACTGTTAATATTAATAAAGAGAGTAAATATAATGCTTGCATTATTTATGAAAGGGACGACGATTATGAAGAAGACTATTTTGACATTTGTTCTTGGTATAGCGGTGGTATTTTCTGCAGTGAACTACGTTAAGACTAATTATGCCGTAGAGGATTTTACTGAAGAAATTATTAGCGATGTAGCCGATGGCACCGTTATTTGCAACAAGGTTATAAAGGTGTCTTCCGCAACGGAGGACAAAAAAAATCCGGTGTGCATAATTTGCAAGGATGGTAAAGCTGTAGCACCAGAAACACTGAAGCAATATGATCGTGATGTAATTGTGTGCCATATTTCTTCTAAAAATAACGACGCCTTTGATAATCTTTTAATAGGCTTGGCTGAAACATTTAAGCCAGCGCCTGCATACGCCTCAGAGGTGAAGAAATAAAACCTGATGTAATAGGACAGACGTATTGTTATTGCGGTGAACATATAGTAGAATTCACGGCAGAATAATACGCTATTTGGCGGATATACATTGGTATAGTTGATTGCTATAGGTAATCAGTGTGTAGAATGCATTGTAATCAATAATAACTTTGCATTATATTTCAAGGATAATTATAATAAATTATCATAACAGAATAAGCTAGCTTGCAATGATTTAAGGCCTTAATAAAGCACTTATAATATGCATGATTTTCACAATAACCCCTGTAGAAGCATCTATAGGGGTTTTATTATTGATTGAATCACAAATAGAATATAAAACAAATAGAAATAATTATTGATAATGATTCAATAATTAGAGTGAAAATAATAAAAATAGCTCTTGCATTGAAGGTGGATAAGATGCTATAATAACACATAACGTAATGAGATATATTACTATTAAAGTTGGGTGATATATCTTAAAAATATTGAAAACAATTATCAATAGGGAATTTGGTGTGAATCTAAAACTGTACCGCAACTGTGATGGGAGCAAGCTTGTCATAATCCTCTAGCAAAGGGACAAGGGTGCAATGAACTAAGTCAGGGCGCTGTTGATAAGGACTTCCGTAGGCTTGCGTGTATGAGCTGTATGACGGATGCAGTAGGTAGGGCTACTTGCGTTTATACAGGTGCACAAGCTTTCTCGGATATGGCATGGACTGCAGCTGTAGCAGTCCTTTTTTATTGCATAAATCATGGCCCGGAAGAAAAACACAGGCAAAAAACATAAGGAGTGTGTCTGAATGAAATTTGTAAACAAAAAACTTGCAACTGCTTGCATTCTTTCTGTAATGTGCGCAGGCTTTACCTCTCTTGGTTATGCAGCTGAAGAAAAAACTCAAAAAGAAGAAATCCAATCCTTTGCTCTGGACGAATACGTAGTAACTGCAAACCGCACTGAGCAAACCATCTTTAATGCAAACGCAAACATCAGCGTAGTAACAAGTGCTGATATTGAAAGAATGCATTATGATACTTTAGATAAAGCACTGACTGCTGTACCTGGTGTACAATTACAAAACTATAGTGGTAGTATGGTAAATGCTAATATGACTGCTCCTGTAATGATTAACGGATCTAAAAATGTACTTATTTTAGTTGACGGTGTACGTATGACACCTGTAGGTAGCGGTGATAGAGCGATTAATCCTAATTTATTAAATAATATGGATAATGTAGAACGCATTGAAGTTCTTAAAGGTTCTGCAGGCGTTCTTTATGGTAGTGATGCGGCTGGTGGCGTAATTAATATTATTACTAAAAGAATTGATGATAATAAAACTATATTGAAAGCTTCTGGTGGAAGTTTTGATAAAGAATCTTATCATTTTTCTAATAGTGGTACTGATAATGATTTTGGATGGTATGTTTACTATGATAAGGATAGACTTGGCGATTTTGAAGATGGGCATGGAAATACTATAGAAAATAAATTAGATTCTCACTCTGGAGGTATTAAGTTAGAGCAAAAAATTGGCGATAAACATCTATTTACTTTTAAATATGATGAAAGTGATGCTAAATTTAATGCTATGGGTGCTTCCTATGGGGAGTTACAACCTCAAAGAGGAGAACTATATACTCAGGGAACAGTATTTACACACAAATGGAATTTTGATGATAACACAACTAATGTTCTAACCTATAGAACTGGTAGAGTTATGCCTGCTCATCAAATATATAAAAGGGAGTGGGTGCCTGGTGTTGGAACGGTTACTCAGTGGAATAATATTCAGGGCACTGTGTATAAAACAAGAACTATTAGTGATCAATTCACCAAACAATTTGATGATAACCATACTTTAGTAGTTGGAGTTGATATCAATAAAACTACAGCAAGCAAGTGGAATCCATCTGTTGATCTTAACAACAAAAATCTTAGTTGCCTGGGAGAGATAAAAAATAATTCTTACTACATTCAGGATAAATGGACATTTGATGATAAGTGGAATTTAACTGCTGGAGTACGTTATGATGATGCTGAGGCAAATAATATCGGAGATACTAATAGTAGCGTAGATGATTCTGGTGATATGGATAATAATTTATCTAAAAGTATCACGATAGCTCATAATTTTGACGATAAAAATAATATGTATGTTGGTTATGATGAATATTTTATTATCCCTACAGCAGGAGAATTATATAGTACCGATTATGGTAATAAAAATTTAGAACCTGCTAAAGGTAAAAATTATGGTATTGGATATAATCATATTTTTGATGATAACACTAGTTTATCTGCTCACGGATTTATCCGTGAGGCTGATATGTCAATTGGTTTAATGAATATCGGAGATGGTGGACATAGTGCTATATATGGTAATTTTAAGAACGCTAAAGATGTTGGTTTCGATATTCAGTTGAATAAAAGATTTGATGAAAAATGGAACACCTTCATAGGATATTCTTTCTTGAAACATACCTCTGACTCTCCTGAATGGGTAGATAAGATTAAATTAGGCTATTTACCTCGTCATGCTGTAAATTTTGGAATCAATTATACTTATGATAAATGGGATATTGGTTTAACTGGCAGAGGCTTCTTGAGCAGAGACGATGGTACCAAGATTACACACGATAGCGAAAAAACACATTTTTTCAATGACCATTATTGGATTTTTAATATAGGAGCAAATTATCAGGCTACTAAGAATATCAAATTATTCGCAAGTGCTAATAATATCTTTGATACTTATTATGCGGAGAGCTGTGCTCATGGCGGTAGTAGTTGGGAATTGGAAAATTCTCTTTACGCTATGCCCGGCCGCAGCTTTGTTGCTGGTGTAGAGGTTTCCTTCTAATATA
>Freddie_p1__coassemble_780_pt1 | contig 30603 bp, 25 predicted proteins | sample Freddie_p1__metabat2_high_PE_018 | metagenome-assembled genome bin Freddie_p1 | reverse complement strand
TATTATATCTTTACGTTTAATAAGAAAAAGCCACGGCATTAAAGCAGCTTTTCTTTGGTAACACTATATGGAGAGACGATACGCGAAAGCCATACCGTCTCTATATTTATATTGTGGGCGGATATTATCATCCTGTCCATAAAATGCAAAAAACCTGCTCCGAAGAGCAGGTTACTTGTAAAATCAATGCCAAGGGGCAAATTATGCCATAGCGTTAACTTTTTTAGCAAGTCTGGATTTTTTGCGAGCTGCAGCATTCTTGTGGATAATACCTTTGCGAGCTGCTTTATCGATCAAACCGGAAGCAACAGCTAATTTAGCTTGAGCGTCTTCTTGAGCACCGGTTTCGGTAAGAGCTACAACATTGCGAGAAGCTTTACGGAGAGCTGCTTTAATCGGACCATTTTTTGCACGACGTTCTGCGTCGGTTTTTACACTGCGTACGGAAGATTTAATGTTCGGCAACGAATTTCACCTCCTGAATTTTCTTGTACTCGAATATTCTACCACGTGTGGCGTGATTGTGCAAGGGGTTTCCGCAATTTTCTTTAATATAAGTGAAAATATCTGCAAAAACCTGATGAATAGGATTTTTTGGGATGTAAAAGGTCCCGTTGTAATCTAAATTATGTAAAAAGTTTTTTGCAGAGCAAAGATAGCGGTGTTTAGCTTATTGCAAGTATTGGACAGTAAATGCTATAATAAATAGTACTGATAAATTTTATTGAAAAAGGAGCTTATGATGGAGCAGAAAAAAATTCGTAACTTTTCTATTATCGCCCACATTGACCATGGCAAATCTACTCTGGCTGATAGGCTTATTGAATATACAGGCACCTTGACCAAGCGTGAGATGGAGGAGCAGATTTGTGACTCCATGGATTTGGAGCGCGAGCGCGGTATTACTATTAAGGCTCAGGCTGTTCGTAGCATTTATCATGCTCGTGATGGCCAGGATTATATGCTGAACTTTATTGATACCCCTGGTCACGTTGACTTTACCTATGAGGTTTCTCGCGCTTTGGCTGCGTGCGAGGGTGCGCTGCTGGTAATTGACGCTACTCAGGGTATTGAAGCGCAAACCTTGGCCAATGTATATCTTGCTTTGGACAATGATTTGGAAATTATTCCCGTTATTAACAAAATTGACCTGCCTAGTGCTGATCCCGAGCACGTTAAGCGTGAGATTGAGGACGTTATAGGCATTGATGCTTCTGATGCTATTTTGTGCAGTGCTAAAACCGGCATTGGCATTGAAGATGTTTTAGAGGCTATTGTAGAGCGTGTACCTGCTCCTAACGGCCCTGAAGAGGCACCCTTAAAGGCGTTGGTGTTTGACTCTAAATTTGATGCCTATAAAGGCGTTGTGCTGTATGTCCGTGTTATGGAGGGCTGCCTGCGCAAGGGCATGAAAATCCGCATGATGGCAACTGGTGCAGAGTTTGAGGTAACCGAGGTTGGTTACTTTAAGCCTGGTATTGTAAGTGTTGACTCCTTAGATGCAGGTCATGTAGGTTTCTTTGCTGCTTCTATTAAAAATGTACGTGATGCTCGTGTTGGTGACACTGTTACTGGCGTAGCAAATCCTGCTGATAAGCCTTTATCCGGCTATCGCAAGGCTACTCCTATGGTTTACTGCGGTCTTTATCCTGTAGAAAACTCTGATTATGATAATTTGCGTGATGCGTTGGAAAAGCTGCAGCTGAATGACGCTTCCTTGGTGTTTGAGCCTGAAACCTCTAATGCTTTAGGCTTTGGCTTCCGTTGCGGCTTTTTGGGATTGCTGCATATGGACGTTATCAAGGAGCGCTTGGAGCGTGAATATAATCTGAGCCTGATTACCACTGCGCCTAACGTTATTTATCAGGTGTTCCGTACCAATGGTGATGTGGAGATGGTGGATAATCCGTCCCTGTTCCCTGATCCTACTGTTATTGACCATGTAGAGGAGCCTTTTGTGGCTGCTACCATTATCGTACCTAAGGATTATGTTGGTGCAGTTATGGAGCTGAGCCAGGAAAAACGTGGTGAGTATGATAATATGACCTATCTTGATGATACTCGTGTTATGATTCACTATGCGTTGCCTTTGAGCGAGATTATTTATGACTATTTTGACCGTCTGAAATCTGCAACTCGTGGCTATGCTTCCTTGGACTACGAGCTGTCCGGATATCGTTATTCTAATCTGGTTAAGCTTGATATCCTGTTAAATGGTGACCCTGTGGATGCTTTGTCTGCGATCGTACACAAGGATAGTGCTTCTGTTCGTGGTCGTCAGCTGGTAGAAAAGCTGCGTAGTTTGATTCCTCGCCAAATGTTTGAAATTCCTGTTCAGGCAGCTATTGGTAATAAGATTGTTGCCCGTGAAAACGTGCGTGCTATGCGTAAGGACGTTTTGGCAAAATGCTATGGCGGTGATATTAGCCGTAAGCGTAAGCTGCTGGAAAAACAAAAAGAGGGTAAAAAGCGCATGAAGCAGGTTGGCTCTGTAGAGCTGCCGCAAGAGGCATTCATGGCTGTTCTGAAAATGGACTAAAAATAAATTTAAGGTTGCGAGGTTATCATAAGATAGCCTCGTACTTTTATTATGTAATGAAAATTATTTGATTTATGCTATGGTCCTAATGTTTTTTTCATTCGTCTCTGAAAAGCTTGCAGATGAGCATGGTAATGGTGCTTTCTTTAGAAGAAGTTTATTAAGGTTATGGAATATGAATTATAAAAGTATCAAATGAAAATAGAGTGATGACTATGAAGAATGCTAATGAATATAAAATGACACAGGCTGTGTATGTACACATTCCCTTTTGTCGTCAAAAATGCTTGTACTGTGATTTTGCCTCCTACGCAGGCTGCAGCAGGCAGCAGATGGATGCTTATGCTGAGGCTGTATGCCTGGAGATTGCAGGGCGTGAGTCTGAGTCTGGCGAAGTAGCAGCTGATGCAACAATCTATTTTGGTGGTGGAACTCCAAGTACCTTGCCTATGGACGCCTTGGCTAAAATAGTTAACGCCTTAAAAAAGCACGGCTTTTGGCGTACTCCTGCAGAGGCGACTATTGAGGTTAATCCTGGAACTGCGGATTTAGAAAAGCTGCGTTTTTTTCGTAGCTTAGGCTTTGACCGTATCAGCTTTGGTGTACAGTCCTTAAATGACGCAGAGCTAAAGACTATTGGCCGTATTCATAGTGCCGCGGAAGCTTTGGAGGCAATCCAGTTGGCTAAGGCTGCTGGCTTTGAGCGTATTAGTGCTGATTTAATATATGGATTGCCCGGGCAATTATTGGAAAGTCTTAAAGCTACGATTGAACGCCTTTTGGCTACAGGTATTGAGCATATGTCAGTTTATGGTTTGATTGTGGAGGAAGGAACGCCCTTAGCTAAGCTAGTAGATAGTGGCAGGCTGCAGCTTCCTGATGAAGATACTGCGGCTGATATGTATGATTTAGTGCAGCAAATGCTGAAGTCTGCAGGCTTTAAACGCTATGAAATTTCTAACTATGCCAAAAACGAGCAATATTCTCGTCATAATCTTGTTTATTGGCAATACCATCCTTATGCCGCCTTTGGCGCTGCAGCAGCAGGCTTTGACGGCAGGGTGCGTCGCGGTGCGGTGGAAATGGTGGTGCCTTATATAAAGGGAGTACAGCAGCTGTATGGCGCACCGATTGAGAGTAGGGCTTTGTTTGAGGAAAGTGCAGGTACTGAGCAATGTTTTGAGAAAACTGCTAAGGGAATAGGAGATGTTGTGTCAAGCATTGAGAAGGCTCCCACGGAAGCAGCAAATGCCATGCAAGGCCCTGAAAACGCCAAAAAGAAGCCTGGATTAGATTCTGTTGAATGTGAAAAAGTGTATGCCAAGCTTTATATGGAAGAAAGGCTTACTGATGAGGAGCTTTTTGGTGAGTTTATGTTTATGGGCCTGCGCCGCTCTCAGGGAGCTGATTTAAATGAGGCACAGGAACGCTTTGGTGTTGATGTGTGGCAACGCTATTGTAAGGAGCTACAGCCTTTAATAGAGCATAATCTGCTTGTCTATGATAAGGAAAACGGATACTTGCAACTGACGGAGCAGGGAATGGCTGTTGGCAATCAGATTTTTGAGATTTTTGTTTGATATATGCAGTGTTGGCAAAAGCAAAACTTTCAGACCTGTTAGGATAAGCTGTTTACGATAATAATTGCAGAGCTTTGCCTACTAATATTAAAGAGTGGCTGTTATAAATGTAGAAGCTTTATTTGTGTCGCTGTAGTATGCTCGATAAAGAAGAGCTGTGACAGCGGTTATATACGTATTTTTAAAGGAACATTTTGCTTTGGCAGAGTGTTCCTTTATTATTTAGAGCAATCTTTGAATTATTTGTGATAAAGCTAAATTTCTCTAAAATTATGTTGACAATATACTAGGGCAGTGCTATTCTAGTATCAGATGTTAGCACTCCAATCGAATGAGTGCTAACAATCGAAGATGAGGTGGGAATATGCTAAACGATAGAAAAAAGAAAATTCTCCAGCTCATAATTGAGGATTATATTTCAACTGCCGAACCTGTGGGCTCTAGAACAATTGCCCGCAAGTACGATTTGGGTCTCAGCCCTGCAACCATTCGTAATGAAATGAGTGATTTGGAGCTCTTGGGTTATCTGGAGCAGCCACATACCTCTGCAGGACGTGTGCCATCAGCTCAGGCCTATCGCTTTTATGTAGATTCTCTGATTGAGCCGGGAACCTTAACCGACAATGACAGAGCGCTTATAAATAGCTGGTTTAGTGAACGACGCCGCAGTATTGAAGAGATTTTTCAATCGACGGCAAAGATTCTTTCCCGTATGACACAGAACGTTTCCATGGTTCTGGCCAATAGGGACATAAGCGCCCGCTTCCGTTATTTAAAGTTTTTGCCCTTGGATGAGCATCACGCCATCCTTTGCATCGTAACTGATGATGGCAATGTTGATAACTGTGTGGTGGAAATTCCTGTAGGAATGCGCTTTGAAGAGCTGGAATATATGGCAGGACGCATTAGCCGCCTGCTGGAGGGACGCGAGCTTGCTGGTATTACAGAGGACCTTTTAAATGCAGTCCATAGTAATGTAGCCGATGATAAGCTACTCTTTAGCTCACTGGTTAGCTCCATCCGCCGGATGGGACGTAAAAGTCAGGAGCAAAGAGTTTTCTTAGGTGGTACAAAGCAGCTCTTAAATCAGCCGGAATTCCGCGATGTGGAAAAGGTTAAAAATCTTTTAGGCATCCTTGAAGAGGAAAAGGTTGTTAAGGATTTGCTGGCAGCTGGCGAGGATAGCGGCCTAAGGATTACCATTGGCAGCGAGAACAAGTTTACTGGTATTCAGGACTGCAGCATGGTACAGGCAACCTACCGCTTAAACGGCAAGATTGTGGGCACTATGGCTGTGCTTGGACCAACTCGTATGGAATATGGCAAGGTAATCACAGTTATGGATTATCTGCATAAATATCTGAAAACAATGTTTGAGCAAAATACAGATAAATAGAAGCAAAAGGAGGAAGACCCTTGCAAGAAGATGTTAAAAACACTAATGCAGAAGAGTTAAATGAAGAGGTTGCGCAGGAAGCAGCAGAAAATACCGAAGCTGCTGAGGAAACCGAAGTAAAGGTTGACCCTAAGGACGAGCAAATTGCTGAGCTGCAAAACCGTCTGCTCCGTCTGCAGGCTGATTTTGATAATTATCGTCGTCGCACTAACTCCGAGAAGGAACAGCTTTCCACATTTGTTACTTCTAATGTAGTAAGCAAGTTCTTAAAGGTTTTAGATAATTTTGAAAGAGCTGAGGCTAGCGTTGCTAAGACTCAGGATATTGAAGCCGTAATTGAAGGCATGAAGCACATTCGCCGCCAGTTTGAGGATACCTTTAAGGAACTGAACGTGGTGGAGATTGAAGCTGAAGGCCAAAAGTTTGACCCTAACTTCCATGAAGCAGTAATGCGCTCCAATAATCCGGAGCTGGAGGATGAAACCATTGATATGGTTTTTGAAAAGGGCTATAAAATCTATGACAAGGTAATTCGTCATAGCAAGGTTAGAGTAAATTCTAATGAATAGAACAGGGCAACCTGCTCAAAATAAATTTGTAAATTAATTCTTTTAGTTAAGATTTAGGAGGAATACAAAATGTCTAAAGTAATTGGTATTGACTTAGGTACTACTAACTCTGTTGTAGCAGTTATGGAAGGCGGCGAACCGACCGTCATCACTAACCAAGAGGGCGCGCGCCTGACCCCGTCCGTTGTTGGTTTTTCTAAGAGCGGTGAGCGTCTGGTAGGTCAGCTGGCAAAACGTCAAGCTGTATCCAACCCTGATAAAACCATCAGCTCCATCAAACGTCATATGGGCGAAGCTGGCTACAGAGTAGAAATTGATGGTAAAAAATATTCTCCGGAAGAAATTTCCGCAATGATTCTGCAAAAGCTGAAAGCTGACGCTGAAAACTATCTTGGCGAAACTGTTAGCCAAGCAGTTATCACTGTTCCTGCATACTTCTCCGATAGCCAACGTCAAGCAACTAAAGATGCTGGTAAGATTGCTGGCTTAGAAGTTCTGCGTATTGTCAACGAGCCTACCGCTGCAGCATTTGCATACGGTATGGACAAAGGCGAAGACCAAGTAGTTATGGTATATGACCTTGGCGGCGGCACCTTCGACGTATCCATTCTGGATATGGGCGATGGCGTATTTGAAGTAAAAGCAACTAACGGCGACACCCATCTGGGCGGCGACGACTTCGATAACAAAATCATGGAATGGATGACCAGCGAGTTCAAAAAAGCTGAAGGCATTGACCTGACTACTGACCGCATGGCTATGCAACGTATCCGTGAAGCTGCTGAAAAAGCTAAAATCGAGCTGTCCGGCGTTTTGACCACCAACATCAACCTGCCCTTCATCACTGCAGGTGCAGAAGGCCCGAAACATCTGGATATGGACCTGACCCGTGCTAAATTTGAAGAAATGACCGCTGAGCTGGTAGAACGCACCATGGGTCCTGTTCGCCAAGCTATGAGCGACGCTGGTTTGTCCGCAAACGATATTGATAAAGTAATCCTGGTAGGCGGTTCTTCTCGTATTCCGGCTGTACAAGCTGCTCTGAAAAAATTCATCGGTAAAGAGCCTGACCGTGGCATCAACCCGGACGAATGTGTAGCAGTTGGCGCAGCTATCCAAGCTGGTATTCTGGCTGGTGAAGTTAAAGACGTACTGCTGCTGGACGTAACTCCGCTGTCTCTGGGTATTGAAACCCTGGGTGGTGTATTCACTAAGATCATCGATCGTAACACCACTATTCCTACCTCTAAAAAGCAAGTGTTCTCCACTGCAACTGATAACCAACCCTCCGTTGACATCCATGTTCTCCAAGGTGAACGTGAAATGGCAGCAGACAACAAAACCCTGGGTCGTTTTGAACTGGGCGGTATCCCTGCAGCTCCCCGTGGAGTACCGAAAATCGAAGTTGCTTTCGACATCGATGCTAACGGTATCGTAAACGTAAGCGCTAAAGATTTGGGCACTGGCAAAGAACAAAAAATCACCATTACCTCTTCCGGCAGCCTGAGCAAGGAAGATGTTGAAAAAATGGTAAAAGAAGCAGAAGCTAACGCTGAAGCAGATAAAAAACGCAAAGAAGGCGTAGAAGTACGCAACCAAGCTGACTCCCTGTGCTACCAAGCTGAAAAAACCATGAAAGACATGGAAGGCAAGGGCAAGGATGACATGATTGCTAAGGTTAAAACCGCTCTGGATACTTTGAAGGAATCCATGAAGGGCGAAGATCTGGAGCAAATCAAGAAAGACACTGAAGCTTTGACTAAACCGCTGTATGAGCTGTCTGCAGAGCTGTACAAGGAAACTGAAGCAGCTAAGGGTGCTCAAGGTGCAGCTGGCGCAGAGGGCGCTAAAAAAGCTGACGACGATGTAGTTGACGCAGAAGTTGTTGACGACAAGAAATAATTAACAATAGGATGGTGTAAGCTTTGAGTAAAAGAGATTATTACGAGGTCCTGGGCGTATCTAAGACAGCTACCCAAGATGAGCTGAAAAAAGCATACCGCAAGCTGGCACGTAAATATCATCCTGACTTGAATAAAGATAATCCTGAGGCTGAAGAAAAATTCAAGGAATGCAATGAAGCCTACGACGTCCTTTCTGATGAGCAAAAACGTGCTCAATACGACCAGTTCGGTCATGCTGCCTTTGAAAATGGCGGCATGGGCGGCGGTCCTGGCGGATTTGGTGGTTTTGGCGGCGCTGGCGGCTTTGGCGGCGGTGGTATGGAGGACATTTTTGATATGTTCTTCGGCGGTCAAGGCGGTCGTGGCGGCGGACGTAGTAACGCTGGTCCTCAGCGTGGTGCTGACTTGCGCTTCGATTTGGAGATTACCTTTGAAGAAGCAGCCTTTGGCGTAGAAAAGGAAATAAATCTTTATAGAGATGAAAAGTGCGAGCATTGTCATGGTGAGGGTGCAGAGCCTGGCTCTAAGGTAGAAACCTGTCCTGAATGTCATGGCAGCGGCTATGTTCGTTTTACACAGAACACTATGTTTGGCCAAATGGTTAACGAGCGTCCCTGCTCTAAATGCCATGGTGAAGGCAAAATTATCAGTGAACCCTGTAAAAAATGTCGTGGCACTGGTACCCAAAAGAAAAATAAAAAGCTTAAGGTTAAGATTCCCGCAGGCGTTGATAATGGCTCTAGACTGCGCGTAGCAGGCGAGGGCGAGGCAGGCCTTAAGGGTGGACCTAGCGGTGATTTATACGTATATCTTTATGTAAGCCAGCATAAATTCTTTGATCGTGATGGCACTACCGTACTGTGCGAGGTTCCTATCAGCATTGTACAGGCAACCTTAGGTGCTGAGGTTGAGGTTCCTACACTGGATGGTAAGGTTACCATGCGTATTCCTGAGGGCACTCAGCCTGGCAGGGTTATGCGCCTAAAGGGCAAGGGTATTCCTAGCCTGCGTGGTGGCGGTCGTGGTGACCAGCTGGTACGCATCAAGGTTGTTGTACCTACCAAGATTAACGAAAAGCAAAAGGATGTCCTGCGTAAGTTTGAAGAGGTTTGCGGAGATGCAATTAACCCTGAAAAGAAAAGCTTTATGGACAAAATTAAAGGCTTGTTTAAATAACTGCAAAAAATTAAGGAAGCGTTCCTGTTCTAGGAGCGCTTCCTTTTTTGTAGTATAAAATTAGGCAAAAAGAAAGCCTGTACGCATCCCTCCACGCGCACAGGCCAGGTTAGGGGGCTAAGTTTTACTAATGCCCTAAGTAATGTGTCTCATTTGCCATCATTATAAAGATTCTTTAGTATATTAGATGTTGCGAATGCAACAAAAACATATATATCAAGGGGTTTCTTTATTTACATAATTTGTAATGTAAATAATTTTGAAAATTATAAAAAAGCGTGGGCTAATCAGCATTATTAAGTAATTAAATAAGCGTAAATAAGTAAATTTTGTAATTGTAACCATGTTGCGAAGGCAACATAAATTACATAAAGGTTACTTTAGTTACAAAATATTTACAAACACAGTTTTTTTAGACATAATAATGATGAAATATATGAAAAGTGATGGTGATTTAATGTCTACAAAGGTTTTTACACCTAATTATGCAGAACTGCCGCTATTCGCCGGATTGGATAAAGATGAAATTAATGAGGTATTGAAAAAGTTTCATGCTTTGATTAGGCATTTTCCCAAATCCGATTATATCTTTTTAGCTGGTGATTGTGTGGAAAGCTTGTGCATAGTTTTGGAAGGAACTGTGCAGATGATTAAAGAGGATGTTTGGGGCGACAAGTCCATTATTACTAATTTAGGTGAAGGTTCAGTATTTGGCGAAAGCTTTTTAGGAAGAATGGGCGATAAGTCTGCTGTAAGCTACTTTGCTGCTAGCAATAGCGAGGTCCTGATGCTTCCATTAGGTAGATTTTTATTAGATAGCAGTCTGGACAGTCCTGCTTGCCGTCGTATGATGTGCAATATAGTTTCCATTCTTGCTGATAACAATACTCGCTTGATTGAGAAGACTGAGATTCTGTGTAAAAAAACATTACGTAGCAAGATTATGGCATACTTAGAGCAGGAGGCTAAATATGCAGGTAATAATACCTTTACCATTCCCTTCAATAGGACTGATTTAGCTAATTATCTGGATGCTGATCGCAGTGCCTTGACTAGAGAGCTGGCTAGAATGCGTAATGATGGTTTAGTTGATTTTGAAAAGAATACGTTTACTATTATTGAAGCTTGCTAAAGCTAAGGATAAGGCTGCCTTTGGGTGGCCTTATTTTTTTATGTAAAAAAGCAGTGATACGTATTTTCCTTACTGCTTTTGTACAGTAAGGATGGTGAATATTATGGACTAGTGGTTTGTCTATTATCCTAAAATGCCACAATCAAATTATAGCAGCTAATGGACATAGACATTGAAGCTATGGTCTACATGATTAATATTTTTAAGAGTGCTTTTGTGGCAGTATAGAAGGATGCGTATAAGAGCGTAATATTCTTTTTGAGATGTTTTGGCAGCGTCCTATGGTAATACTGCTACAGGCTGTTTGTGAGTGCTTTAGGTAGATAATATAGAAGGCTGCGTATAAGAGCGTAATATTCTTTTTGAGCTGCTTTTGGTAGCATCCTATGGTAATTATCGTATAATAGTGTTTTGACCGCTACAGGCCGTTTATGGCGATATGGAGACGCATTCAAGCTACTTATACTGCATGTTTTATCTGGTTTATTTCATAGGTGTATTTTACGATGCAAATTAAAATCTATAATATTACATTAGAGAGTGTATTTATGCAAATTAAGTTAGTAGTAAAATTACTTAAAAAACATATTTAAGTATTAAAATCAAAGTAATTTAAAAATGATACTTAATATAAATAAAAAAGTAGAGAATTCTAAAATCGTATGTATTATACGGTGTTTATTGGCTGATAAAAAATAATCTATATAAATATTATTATAGTTACTTTACTTTATAAACATAGCAAAGCAATATGTAATAAAAGTAAGTAGAAAAATGTTGCTTAGGCAACAGTTTTTGCGTAAAAATATTGTTATCATAGCCTCGTAATCAAGATAAAGATTACACCTCTTCTTAGAGGATTGTTCTTTAATGGTATATGATGCACGAGCATTATATATAGAAAATTTTATAAGGAGGAATTTAAAATGTCCCCAGCAATTAAATGTTTAATCTTGTTGGCAGTAGTTGCATTATTATTTGTTACCGAACTCATTCCTTTGGCAATTACTGCTATGGGCGGCGCAATCGCTTGCGGATTGCTTGGCCTTATCCCCGCAAAGCAGGTATTTACCGGCTTAGCTGACTCTACTGTAGTACTGTTTGCAGGTATGTTCGTAGTTGGTGCTTCCATGTTCTACACCGGTCTGGCACAAAAACTTGGTAACAGCGTTGTTAAAATGTGTGGTACCAGTGAAAACAGCCTGATGTTTGGTCTGATGATGGTTGGTACCTGCTTATCCTCTGTATTATCCAACACTGGTACTGCAGCTTGCCTGCTTCCCGTTGCACTGGGTATCTGCTCCGCAGCTAGAATCCCTGCTTCCCGTCAATTGATGCCTCTGGCATTTGCTTGCGGTTGGGGTGGTATCATTACTATGGTAGGTACTCCTCCTAACATCATTGCAACTGGCGCTATGAGTGCTGCAGGCCTGGAGCCCTTCGGCTTCTTCGAATTCGCTTGGATTGGTATCCCCGTATCCATCGCTGGTATGCTGTACATGATGTTCATTGGTAAACATCTGCTGCCTAACAAACAACTGGATGCTGACCAAGAAATCGAACAAGAAATCGAAGCTAACGAAACCTCTAAATCCAAACAAATGATTTCCGGTGCTATCCTGGCTGCTGTAGTTCTGGTAATGGCTATTGGTATCCCTGGCGTATCTCTGGAAATGGCTGCTATCATCGGTGCTCTGGTTTGCGTACTGACTGGCTGCCTGACTGAAAAACAAGCTTATGCTTCTATCGACTGGGTAACCATCTTCCTGTTCGCAGGTATGATGCCTGTATCCACCGCTATGGATAAAACTGGCGCTGGCAAACTGATCGCTGAGTGGACCGTTGGTATGATGGGTGGTTCCCCGTCTCCGTTGGTTGTAACCGCAGTTCTGTTCATCCTGTCCTGCGGCCTGACCCAATTCATGTCCAATACCGCATCCGCAGCTCTGCTGTGCCCGATCGGTATCGCAATTTCTCAACAACTGGGCGCTGACCCGAAAGCAGTTCTGATGGCTATCGCAGTTGCAGCATCCTGCGCATTCGCAACTCCGGTAGGTACTCCTCCGAACACTCTGGTACTTGGCCCTGGCGGTTACAAATTCATGGACTATGTTAAAGCTGGTACCGGTCTGGTAATCGTAGCTTTCATCGTATCCCTGGTAGTAATCCCCATGGTATGGCCCTTCTTCCCTGGCAAATAATTTGGTTTGCTTGACAAAAGAAACTTAATACTAACTTTAGTTAAAAAAGTAATGTAAGTACTAAAAACGTCGCATTAAAAATGCGGCGTTTTTATTTTATTAAAAATGAGCGCTAATGCAATATTAATTAGATATACACTGGATATTTGCGAAGAGAGTATATTAACTTTAATAGATGTAAATAAATTGTATAAATTTAGTGATAAAGCTATTGACTTGTGGTAGAAGAATCAGTGCTTAAAAAGTGTTGCACAGGCAACAGAAACCCAAAAGGAATATTGCTATTATTGTCTTGTGGTTAGGAGATAAAAATCAAGTAACCAATAAAGTAAATGTTCTTTTACAAGTTTTTCTTTGTGATATATAATGCAAATGCATTGTATATAAATATTTTTTTAAAGGAGGAACTCATAATGTCCCCAGCAATTAAATGTTTAATCCTGTTGGCGGTAATTGCATTATTCTTCGTAACCGAACTTATTCCTTTGGCAATTACTGCTATGGCTGGCGCAATCGCGTGCGGCTTGATGGGCCTGATCCCTGCAAAACAAGTATTCACTGGTCTGTCTAACTCCACTGTAGTATTGTTCGCTGGCATGTTCGTAGTTGGTGCTTCCATGTTCTACACTGGCTTGGCACAAAAAATTGGTAATACCGTAGTTAAAATGTGCGGTACCGGCGAAAACAGCCTGATGTTTGGTCTGATGGTTGTTGGTACTACTCTGTCTGCTGTATTGTCCAACACTGGTACTGCAGCTTGCTTACTGCCTGTAGCACTGGGCATTTGCTCTGCTGCTAAGATTCCTGCTTCCCGTCAATTGATGCCTCTGGCATTCGCTTGCGGTTGGGGCGGTATCATCACCATGGTAGGTACTCCTCCGAACATCATCGCAACTGGCGCTATGAGTGCTGCAGGTCTGGAGCCCTTCGGCTTCTTCGAATTCGCTTGGATTGGTATCCCCGTATCCATCGCTGGTATGCTGTACATGATGTTCATTGGTAAACATCTGCTGCCTAACAAACAACTGGATGCTGACCAAGAAATCGAACAAGAAATCGAAGCTAACGAAACCTCTAAATCCAAACAAATGATTTCCGGTGCTATCCTGGCTGCTGTAGTTCTGGTAATGGCTATTGGTATCCCTGGCGTATCTCTGGAAATGGCTGCTATCATCGGTGCTCTGGTTTGCGTACTGACTGGCTGCCTGACTGAAAAACAAGCTTATGCTTCTATCGACTGGGTAACCATCTTCCTGTTCGCAGGTATGATGCCTGTATCCGCAGCAATGGACAAAACCGGCGCTGGCAAACTGATCGCTGAATGGACCGTTGGTATGATGGGCGGTTCTCCTTCTCCTATGGTTGTAACTGCAGTTCTGTTCGTACTGTCCTGCGGCCTGACCCAATTCATGTCCAACACCGCATCCGCAGCTCTGCTGTGCCCGATCGGTATCGCAATTTCCCAACAACTGGGCGCTGACCCGAAAGCAGTTCTGATGGCTATCGCAGTTGCAGCATCCTGCGCATTCGCAACTCCGGTAGGTACTCCTCCGAACACTCTGGTACTTGGCCCTGGCGGTTACAAATTCATGGACTATGTTAAAGCTGGTACCGGTCTGGTAATCGTAGCTTTCATCGTATCCCTGGTAGTAATCCCCATGGTATGGCCCTTCTTCCCTGGCAAATAATTTGACAGAGACGTAATCATACTAAAACAACTAAACCCGCTATCGTAAGGTAGCGGGTTTTTTTGTGGTGTGTCTATGAAGTTGTGTGTTCCTATGAGGCTTGTTAAAAACTGTTAGCTAATTGGAAGGTCTTCGGCTTTGAGTGGACTAAATTAGAAAAGCTTTTATGATTAGTAGATGTATGAAGACTTAATTTATTCTGCAAATTGTAAATCCGAAAAATTTAAAAATCATAAAGTATGTGAAAGCAGCTTATAATTTTTCTTGTGTCGGTAATGCTGTTGCAGGCGTCTTATGGGGATTAAAATAAAATATGCTCCCTGTTTAGCACAAGCTTTGTAGCTTGACCTTGCTAAGAGGGAGCATAATTCTAGTCTTCAATTTTTACATTAACTTCAAACAAGCGCTTCCAGGGGAAGGTTAGCTCAAATTTGGTGTTACGTGTAAAGGAATATTTTTGGGCCAGTTCATAGCAATCAGCTGTAATCTTTTTTAGTACAGGCTCTTCAGCAATATCTAGCTCATATTTCATTTCTTCACGGTTATGCTTGGCTAAAGCATCAGAAACCCAACGACGGGCATTGCTTTGGTAGTACCAGTCGTCAATAAGGCGTTGTTTCATCAGCATGTCCTTGCTTTGCTGGTTCATAAAGCGGCACATATTACCTTGAGCAATAGCAAAGCCTATGGCATTGTCTGCAGTATTCCAGCCGTTGTAGGCAATAAGGTCCGGCAATCTGCCTGAATTAGCCAAATAGTTCATAAAGCCGTTGTCAGCACCATTGGAATAGCTGATATCTGCCAGAGAGATTTTGGCGCCACCGTCAATTTGATGACATAAAAGATGAACAAAGGATTTATTAGCAGGGGAAGCAAAATACTTGTTATCGTCTGCAGTGGAGTCCTTAACAATGCCATCAGCAGGAGAGTTAATAGCTAAAATAAAATCAGCGCGTTCAGGTGCATTGGTTTCCTTAGCACCTGCAGCAATAATTTGCTGCGGCACAGAATCCTGCAGTCGTGCGTCGCTGTACTGAGGCAGTGTTGCGGCGCCAGCTCCAGGAGCATATTCTGTATAGATGTACGGCGTAATGCCTTTAGCTTCGTTGTAGGCTCTGGACATCAGCAGCATGCCAAGCTGGTCTACGCCGTCAATAATTTGCAATACTTCTGGTGAAACACCAAAGGTGCTGCGAGACAGCTCTCTAGCCTCCATGTGGGTAGAGGAGAGGGGAGCGTTGTCATCTTTACCAATGGCTAAATAATGAAAACGATTACTGCGTGCCAGTCTTGTCAGCTGCAAATTAACCTTTAGATTTTTTTGACGACGCTCTAGCCAGTCATTAAGCTCTGCGGCGGGCAGGTTACGTTCCAGGGCACGCTTTTTCAGCTTATCTACTAATGTCAGCTTATTTTGCGCTTCCTTGTCTAAAAGCTCGCTGTAGGCAAAAATGCTAGGACCACAGGTTGCATAATAGGGGGGCTCTACACGACCACGGCTTGCTCTGGGTGTGCGCATAATAGTAGAAAAGGCATACAGCTTAATGGGAAGAGATGCCTTAATATTGGCAAGCCTGTTAACGCGCTCGTCAAGAACTGACTGACTTAAATGATGAGTACGTGAAGCCACCAAGCCGCCGTAAATAAGGGTATCAGTACTGATAACGGCAGCATCAGCCTTAGGAGCCTTGCGTTCTAGCCATTCCCAAATTTTTTCTGGGCTGGCGTTACTATTATTGTCGGCTATATATTTTTCGGGGGGCTGGATGATTTTGCAGCCAGCTGCTTCCATAGTTTGGCGTACATAGTCATCGCAGACTGGCCTGTTGTCTAAGGGCACATAAATGATGGTCAAATCCTGAGCGTGGGCAGCAGGTGCAAGCATACACCCGGCAACGCAAAAGGCAGCCATCAGGCTATTTAAGCCCAGTTTGTTTAATTTCATAGCTATCCTTCTATCTTAAAATGAAAATAACAGAGAAAAGTCTTTCTCTGCAAAGTGTAAATAAATGAACGGTTTATAATATGTAGATATTCATTGTATTTTATTATTATACTAAATTTTAGAGGATTTTGCTAGTAGCATTGACAAGCTGATTCAGTGTGCTATAATTATCTAGTAAGTGAAAATCAATCTGTAATGCGAAGGATTTACCATAGCTCTGAGCTCCCCAGAGAATGCTGCATTTGCTGTGAGCAGCTGAGTAAGACCAATGGTGTACCACCTTCAAACTGACTACGGAAAGCCTCGGCAAGTATGCTAGTCCGTATTACCGGCGTTAACGGTACCGAGTGGGCTCGTATTGAGCCAATTAGGGTGGAACCGCGGATAACTCCGTCCCTTGTTGTGAGGGATTGGGGTTTATTTTTTTGCCTTCATAAATGTCTCTCACAGTTCTATGTATAGATTTTAGGAGGTTAAGACAATGTCTGAAGAAAACAAATTCACTTTTGAAAACGAAGAATATCGTAAAACCTATTGGCATACCTGCTCCCACGTTCTGGCGCAGGCTATGAAAAGACTGCATCCTGATGTAAAGCTGGCTATCGGTCCTAGCATCGAAAACGGCTTCTACTACGATTTTGATACTCCGACTCCCTTCAGCCCCGAAGATTTGGCTGATTTGGAAGCAGAAATGCGTAAAATCTGCAAGGAAAAGCTGAAATTAGAGCGTTTTGAGCTGCCCCGCGCAGAAGCTATTAAATTTATGGAAGAAAAAGAAGAGCCCTATAAAGTAGAGCTTATTAACGACCTGCCTGAGGATGCTGTAATCAGCTTCTACAAGCAAGGCGATTTTACCGACCTGTGTGCTGGTCCGCACCTGGATTCCACTGGCCGCATCAAAGGCAACGCTATTAAGCTGACCTCTGCAACTGGTGCTTACTGGCGTGGCGATTCTAGCCGCAAAATGCTGCAACGTATTTATGGCGTAGCCTTCCCGAAAAAAGAAGAGCTGGATGCATATTTAGAGCAACAGGCTGAAGCTCTGAAGCGTGACCACAACAAGCTGGGTCGTGAGCTGGAGTTCTTCACCACCGTTGATTATATTGGCCAAGGCTTACCCATCATGCTGCCGAAGGGTGCACGTGTTATCCAACTGCTGCAACGCTGGATTGAAGATACCGAGCAAAAACGCGGCTATATGCTGACCAAGACTCCGCTGATGGCTAAACGCGACTTGTATCGTATTTCCGGTCACTGGGATCACTATCTGGATGGCATGTTCGTTTTGGGCGATCCTCATGATGAGACTAAAGAGTGCTTTGCTCTGCGTCCTATGACCTGCCCCTTCCAATATCAAGTATTCCTGAACCGTCAACGCTCCTATCGTGAGCTGCCCATGCGTTTAGGCGAAACCTCCACCTTGTTCCGTAACGAGGATTCCGGCGAAATGCACGGTCTGATTCGTGTTCGTCAATTCACTATCTCCGAGGGCCATCTGATTATTCGTCCTGATCAGCTGGAAGAAGAGTTCCGTGGCTGCTTTGAGCTGGCTAACTACTGCATGGAAACACTGGGCCTGAAGGAAGACTGCTCCTTCCGTTTCTCCCAATGGGATCCTAACAACACTGATAAATACGAAGGCACTCCTGAGCAATGGGAGCATGCACAAGGCGTTATGAAGCACATTCTTGACGATTTGGGCATCGACTACAAGGTTGGTATTGACGAAGCTGCCTTCTATGGTCCTAAGCTGGATATCCAAATTAAAAACGTATTTGGTAAAGAGGATACCCTTATTACCATTCAAATTGATATGCTGCTGGCTGAAAAATTTGGTATGTACTATGTTGATGAAAACGGTCAAAAACAACTGCCCTACATCATCCATCGTACCTCCATGGGCTGCTACGAGCGTACTTTGGCACTGCTGATTGAAAAATATGCCGGTGCACTGCCTACCTGGATTGCTCCTGAGCAAGTACGCTTCCTGCCTGTAACTGACCGTGCTGCAGACTACTGCTATGACCTGATGCGTAAGCTGGAATGCGGTGGCTATCGTGCAACTGTTGACGCACGCAGCGAAAAGATTGGTAAAAAGATTAGAGAAGCACAAATGGAAAAGGTTCCTTACATGCTGGTTGTTGGCGACCGCGACATGGAAAACGGCACTGTTTCTCCGCGTCATCGTGCTAAGGGCGACCTGGGCGCAATGACCTTTGAAGAGTTTGAAGCTCTGCTGAAGGATGTTGTTGATTCCAAATCTAAGGAATAAGCTGAGAAAATAGACTGACTTAAAAATAAAGACTGCAATCCCTGATGCTTGGGGTTGCAGTCTTTTTATAGTATTTAGCTAGATAGAGTATTATATTAAGAATAGGATGCACTATAGCTATTAAAAATATGGATTATTGCAGATTGATAATATAGTAACAACAGTATAAGAAGCTTTATTGTTGGCGCTAAATATGCTACCATAATCCATGGTCTATATTTGATAGGTGTAGAAATATTTTGTAACAAACTTAATAAAAAGTGTTGACTATTTATGTAGATTATGGTATCATATTTGAGTAACAAAGCAGAAGCCATCCCGCTTCTCACCTTGCGGCATAGACTCGACAGGGTTGGATATGATTTTCATGCGGGTGGATTGTGTCTGCCCGCATTATTTTTTTTGTTCCCTGGAGGTGAATTGTTATTAGTAAAGAAAGCTTGCGTGTCAACGAAGAGATTCGCGCACGAGAAATTCGTGTTATTGTTGATGGTGGCGAACAGCTTGGCATTATGTCCAGCCGTGATGCTCTGAAACTGGCTGCAGAAAAGCATTTAGATTTGGTTGAAATTGCTCCGACGGCAAAACCGCCTGTGTGCAAGATTATGGATTACGGCAAATATCGCTATGAACAACAAAAACGCGAAAAAGAAGCCCGTAAAAAACAAAAAACCTTCGATATTAAAGAAGTTAAGCTGCGCCCCGGTATTGAGGAGCACGACTTCAACGTTAAGTTTAAGAACGCTGTTCGTTTCCTGGAAGATGGCGACAAAGTAAAGGTTACCATCATGTTCCGTGGTCGTGAACTGTCTCATCCTGAGCTTGGCGAAGTTATCCTGAAGAAAATGGCTGATCAACTGAAAGACAATGCTATTGTTGAAAGAATGCCGAAATTGGAAGGCAAAAACATGATTATGATTGTTGCGCCTAAACCTGCTAAATAATAGAGGAGGAATTATCAATGCCTAAGATGAAAACCCGTAGAGCTGCTGCAAAGCGCTTCAAAAAAACCGCTTCCGGTGAATTCAAACATTTTAAAAACTTTAAGAGCCACATTCTGGAACATAAATCTCCTGCTCGTAAGAGAAACCTGCGTAAAGCAGCTCTGGTTCACAAGACTGATAAAGAGCATGTAGCAAAGATGCTCCCGTATGCATAATTAAAGGTTTAAAGGAGGAATAACAACATGGCAAGAGTTAAAGTGGGCGTTACCGCTCATCGTCGTCATAAACACATCCTGGCACTGGCTAAAGGCTATCGTGGTTCCAGAAGCAAACAATTCAAAAAAGCTAATGAAGTTGTAATGAAAGGTCTGTTCTACGCTCGTCGTGACCGTCGCGCTAAAAAACGCGAGTTCCGTCGTTTGTGGATCGCTCGTATCAACGCTGCAACCCGTGCTAACGGCATGAGCTACAGCCGTTTCATCTGCGGCCTGACCAAAGCTGGTATCGCTATGAACCGTAAAGTTCTGGCTGACATGGCTATTTATGATGCAGCAGCATTCGCTAAACTGGTAGAAGCTGCTAAAGCTGCACTGTAAGATTTACAAAAACTAGAGAGTTGCCTATGGCAGCTCTCTTTTTTTATATTGTGCTTGCAAATTTAGAAAAATAAAGGCTTTATAATGTTTTTCAGAGGGGATTATTATGTTAGAGGTACTTATTAAAGCGCTTTCCTTTGTAGCCATTATCTGTATTGGCTATATTTTTAAGCGTGTAGGAATTTTTGGTCGTGAGGACTATCGTATTGTTTCTAAAATAGTTTTAAACCTTACGCTTCCGGCAGCCGTTATTAGCAGCTTTGCTAATTTTAAAATGGATTATTCATTGCTTGGTGCCTTGCTTGTAGGCTTATTGGGTAATGTAATTATGATTTTGATTGCCTTGCTGGTGACAAAACGTGAGACTGCAGATGCCAAGCTGTTTTATATATTTAGTATGAGTGGCTATAATATTGGCTGCTTTACCTTGCCCTTTGTGCAAAGCTTTTTAGGCGCCTTTGGCGTTATTGCTATCTGTATTTTTGATATGGGTAATGCCATTATGTGTACTGGTTTGACCTACGCTTTTTCGGCCTCCTGTATTGGCAGTGCTGATGGCAGCAGGGAGCCCTTAAACCTGAAGAATGTTATGCACAAGCTACTGACATCAGTACCCTTTATGGTTTATTCAACCATGCTGACATTGGTGGAGCTAAATATTAAACTGCCAGAGGCTGTATATACCTTAACCAATAGCATAGGCGGGGCCAATGCCTTTTTATCCATGCTGATGATTGGTATGATGTTTGAAATAAATCTTGATAAAAAAGCTCTTAGCTATATCAAAGAGGTTTTAGGCTTCCGTTATCTTGTAGGAATTGCATTATCAGCAATATTTTTCTTTTTTGGACCATTTTCTCCAGATGTTAATAAGGTTGTGGCCGCTGCCTTTTTGGCGCCGTCTACAGCAGTTGGGCCTATTTATTTAGAAAAGCTGGGAGGAAATGTTCCTTTAGCAGGCTTTGCTAATTCAGCATCAATTATTGTTAGTGTAATTATCTTGACTTTTTTCTTTACTATTACGCATACATAATTTAAGTAAAGTTATCTTCGCCATAGAGTAGAGTATGGTATAATTGAGCCTATAGCAGGTTTGATACGAATAAAAAGGTTTATTTTGCGAGGTATGCTCAATGATATATAAAATATGGCTTAGAGTACGTAATGCTATTCCTAGTTTAAATAGCAGCTTTTCCATAGCATCAAGCTTTATTGGCTTAATACTAGTAGGCACGTTTTTGCTGATGCTGCCAATTTCTAGTCAAAATGGACAGTGGACATCGCTGATAGATGCCTTGTTTACTGCAACCTCTGCCTCCTGCGTAACAGGACTGGCAGTTTTAGACACTGGCAAGCATTTTTCATTATTTGGCAAAACGGTAATAATAATTTTAATCCAAATTGGCGGCTTAGGCATTATGACCATCACCACCTTGCTCAGTGTCGGCATTGGTAGGCGCATGAAGATGAAGCAGCGCTTTTTGATGCAGGATGCCTTAAATCAAGATAATTCTGCAGAGATTGAAAAGATTACTGCCAAGATTATTAAGTATACCCTGTTTATAGAGTTTATTTTTGGCACGATTTTAGCTTGGTATTTTTATGACGACTATGGTGTAGAGGCTATTTACTGGGGCTATTGGCATTCTATTTCTGCTTTTTGTAATGCAGGCTTTGACCTTTTAGGCGATTTTACCAGCTTTGTTAATTATCGTGGTGACATTGTTATTAACTTGGTACTGATGACGCTGATTATTCTTGGCGGTATAGGCTTTTCCGTCATTGGTGAGGTTATCCATATCCGTAAATGGCGTGATTATAGCCTGCACACTAAGATTGTTTTAAGCGTTAATACAGCACTTATTGTTTTTGGTACATTGTTTATCTTTTTTTCAGAGATGGACAATCCACTGACATTAGGCGGTTTAGGACTGGGTGAAAAGCTATTGGCATCCTGCTTTCAGTCTGTTTCTTCCAGAACTGCAGGCTTTAATACTATTGATATAGGTGCAATGCAGCTGCCAGGCATGTTTGTAATGGCTTGCTTGATGTTTATTGGTGCATCTCCTAACTCCACCGGTGGCGGTATTAAAACAACTACCATGGCTGTAATTTGGCTGTCCACCTTATCACTGTTAAGGGATAAAAAGGAAGTAGTAATCTTTAAAAGGCGTATAGACCAGTCCATTGTTACTAAAAGTACTAGTGTCTTTGTTTTAGGATGCTTGTGGCTTGTTTTGGCAATGTTTTTGCTGCTGTGCTTAGATACCAGCAACCATCCGGTACATTTAATTGCCTTTGAGCTTTTTTCTGCCTTTGGTACGGTTGGCCTGGGCGTGGGCATCACTACGGAGTGGAACGGCTTATGCAAGCTGGTGCTGATTGCTACCATGTTTATTGGTAGAATTGGTATTTTGACCTTTAGCTTATCCTTCTTTAATAAGAAAATTGATAATATACGCTATCCGTCAGAAAATATTTTTATAGGTTAGTGAGGTAAAATATGGGTTTATTTGATAGTAAAACAAAAAAGAAGCAGTTTTTGGTGGCAGGCTTGGGCCTTTTTGGCAGCAGTGTAGCAATTACCTTAGAAAAGATGGGCTTTGATGTTTTGGCAATAGATAGTGATGATGAAATAGTGCAGGATTTAAGCACTCAGCTGTCCTATATTATTTGTGCTGATGCATCTGTGGAGAAAAATCTTAACTCCTTGGCTTTGCAGGATATTGACGTGGCAGTAGTAGCTATTGGCAATATGGAGCGCAATTTGATGTGCACAATGCTTTTAAAGGAAAAGGGTATTCCCTTTGTTGTGTCCAAGGCCTTAAATGATTTGCACGGCGCTATGCTGATGAAGCTGGGCGCGGACAAGGTTATTTATGCGGAAAAGGATATGGGTAAGCGTGTTGCTCACAACCTGGTTTCTAGCAGCGTAATGGACTATATTGAGCTGTCTGATGAGATTAGCGTTATGAGTATTGCTGTTCCTGAGGAGCTGCACGGAAAAAATCTTATTGAAGCTAATTTAAGAAAGCTATATAATGTAAACGTAGTGGCAATTAAGCGTGATGGGCAGACCATGGTTAACCCACACGCTCACGAAATCTTCCAGCCGGGCGATAAAATTATCGTGGTTGGCACTCATACAGGCGTCAAGGATATGGGTGTAGATTTTTAAGATGAACAAAAGATGGGAGAGTATACATGGAATTAACTGGCTTACAAAATCCGCAGGTTAAGGCTGCGGCTGAGTTAAAGCAGAAAAAATATAGACAACAGCAGGGACTGTTTTTGGCAGAGGGCTTGCGCACTGTAGAGGAGGCGGTGCACTCTAAAACGGTGGTTAGCATTTTTTATACTGCTATAGATGATGACCGTACCCGCTGTGTACTGGAGGAGGCTGCAGCTCAGCAGCTAAAGCTGTATTGCGTAAGTGATGCTGTAATGAAAAAAATTGCAGATACAGATACTCCCCAGGGAATTATTGCTGTGTGCAAAGTGCAGGATGTAACCTTGGATAAGCTGTTGTCCAAGGGAGAGATGCTGTTAGTTTTAGACAGAGTAGGCGACCCAGGCAATTTGGGAACCATGCTTCGTACTGCAGATGCAGCTGGCATTGGTGGCGTAGTGCTTTTGAAGGGCTGTGTAGATATTTATGCTCCTAAGACAGTACGCTCCTCCATGGGCTCCTTGTTCCATGTGCCCGTAGTAAGCGGTGTGGCAGAGGACAAATTTATTGCTGAGGCTAAGGATGCTGGTTATGAGCTTTTAGTAACCAGCCTGGAGGGTGCTGACAATCTGTACAAGGCAGATTTAGGTGGTCGCATAGCCTTTGTTATGGGCAACGAGGCAGGTGGAGTGAGCGCCAGCCTTTTAGAGCGTGCTGATAAGCGCGTATTCATTCCCATGGCGGGCAGAGCAGAATCCTTGAACGTGGCTATGGCTGCAGGTATTGTAATGTTTGAAGCCCTGCGTAGAAGGCTATAGAAAATAACACAAAAAAATGTAAAAAACTTTTAGAAAAAGTGTTGACAGAAAAGCGTATACGCGTTATAATATCTTTGTTGCTTACGGATGGGTTCCCGAGTGGCTAAAGGGAGCAGACTGTAAATCTGCCGCGTTTCGCTTCGTTGGTTCGAATCCAACCCCATCCACCAACATCGTCATCGCGGGGTGGAGCAGCTGGTAGCTCGTCGGGCTCATAACCCGAAGGTCGGTGGTTCAAGTCCGCCCCCCGCAACCAAATGCTGATGTAGCTCAGTCGGCAGAGCGTATCCTTGGTAAGGATAAGGTCACCAGTTCAATCCTGGTCATCAGCTCCAATTTAATAACTTGCTTCAATCTCGGTTGAGGCTTAAGCTTGGCGGCGTAGCTCAGTTGGCTAGAGCATGCGGTTCATACCCGCAGTGTCCGCGGTTCGAATCCGTGCGCCGCCACCAATTTAACTAGAATGACTTCCTAATGGGAAGTCTTTTTTGTTTTTATGGACATTTCTGTGGGTTAAACCTCTCAGTCAGCTGCGCTGACAGCCGGCCCAGGCCGCACTCTCTTGGTCTAACGGCCAATTTACCTTGTCCCATTAAGAGGGGAGCCTTACGACATAATTATGGTTAGCCTCTCTTTTTAAGGAGAGGAGGATGCGAACGTAGTGAGCAGACGGAGAGGTGATAACGGTGAATAGAAAGTCGTTGCAATGACGGAGAGGTAAATACACTAAACATCACATATACTACGCATAGCATAACTACTAAAATCCTCGTTTTAACCGCTTCTAATTATAGGAGCGGTTATTTTTCTATTTTACATTCACTTAACATTGGCATAATACTTCCTTAACAAAACGGTACTATACTTAAGCCATAGACCACAGGGATGGTTGTTAAGGAGGCAAAATTAAGATGAAATTTAATAAGATTGTAACTTTAGGTTTAGCTGCAGCAGTAATGATGAGTGTAGTAGGCTGTGGCGGTAATGAGAAAAAAGCTGAAACTTCCGCAGACGGCGGCAAAATTGTAGTAGTATCCCGTGAGGATGGTTCTGGTACCCGTGGTGCTTTCATTGAACTGTTTGGCATCGAACAAAAGAAAGATGGCAAAAAAGTTGATATGACCACCGAAAACGCATCTGTAACCAACAGCACTGCTGTAATGATGACCACCGTTGCTGGCAATAAAAATGCAATTGGTTATATTTCCTTAGGTTCTTTGAATGATACTGTAAAAGGCCTGAAAATTGACGGTGCTGAAGCAACCGCTGCAAATGTTAAGAGCGGTGCTTACAAAATCTCCCGTCCCTTCAATATCGTAACTAAAGGTGAAGTAAGCGATACTACTCAAGATTTCATTAACTTCATTATGTCTAAAGAGGGTCAAGAGGTTGTTTCCAAAGCTGGCTACATTGGCAGCGACACCACCGATATTTACAAAGCTAACAAAAAATCTGGCAAGATTGTTGTAGCTGGTTCTTCTTCCGTAACTCCTGCAATGGAAAAACTGAAAGAAGCTTACAAAAAACACAATCCTGATGTAAACATCGAAGTACAACAAAGTGACTCCACCACTGGTGTAAAATCTGCAATCAGCGGTATCTGCCAAATTGGTATGGCTTCTCGTGAGCTGAAAAAGAGCGAGCTGGATGCTGGCGTAAAAGCAACTGTAATCGCTACCGACGGTATCGCAGTAGTTGTTAACAAAGAAAACAAGGTTGACAACATGACTAAAGCTCAAGTTGCTGACATCTTCATGGGCAAAACCACTGATTGGTCTAAACTTGCTAAATAAAATATAACTTAGCCATTATATTAGAGAATGAGCTCATGGCAACGGCTTGCCGTGGGCTCTTTTCTCCTTCTGTTAAAAAAGGATAATCTGATGAATAAAGAAAAATTTATGCGTTTTGTGTTCTTGGGAGCAGCCTGTGCAACCATTGCTTTAGTAGTAATGATTTGCGTATTCCTTTTTGCTAACGGTTGTCGTAGTATCGGCAAGAGTGGCGTTGGAGGCTTTCTTTTGGGCACTAAATGGCGTCCCAACAATGATATATACGGTATTTTACCCATGATTATGGGCAGTATTTATGTTACTATAGGTGCAATTATCGTAGGTGTGCCTATAGGACTATTAACAGCTATCTTCATGGCACGCTTTTGCCCGGACAATATTTACAAGGTTTTAAAACCGGCAGTAGAGCTTTTGGCTGGCATTCCCTCTGTAATTTACGGCTTCTTTGGTCTGGTAGTTATGGTACCCTTTATCCGCGACACCTTTGGTGGTACAGGCAGCAGCATGCTGACAGCCTCCCTGCTTTTAGGCCTGATGATATTACCAACACTGATCAGTGTTGCTGAAGCAGCGCTCAGAGCTGTTCCTGACGGTTATTATGAAGGTGCTCTTGCCCTTGGTGCAGGCCATGTACGCAGCGTATTCTTTACTGTAGTGCCTGCGGCGAAGTCCGGCATTATGGCAGCTATTGTACTGGGTATTGGCCGCGCTATTGGCGAAACCATGGCGGTAATCATGGTAGCTGGTAACCAGGCACGTATGCCTCAGGGACTTTTAGAGGGTGTACGTACTATGACAACCAATATCGTTATTGAGATGGGTTACGCAGCAGATCTGCATAGAGATGCACTGATTGCAACTGCGGTAGTGCTGTTTATCTTCATTTTGATTATTAACTTAAGCTTTTCTTTATTAAAGGGTAAGGTGGTGCAGCAATGAATTTTTCTAAAGCGTTATATCACTATGGTCGTGATCCCTTATCCGTTGCCCTGCTAATTGGCGTTTGGACAGCAGCTACCATTACCTTCCTTTCCTTAGCCTTTTTGTTAGTGTATATTTTAGGTCAGGGCTTGCCCAACATTAACCTAGATTTATTTGCTCTGGAATATAATACTCAAAACGTTTCTCTTTTCCCGGCACTGCTTGATACCATTATCATGGTAGTATTAGCCTTGGTTTTGGCAACTCCTTTAGGCGTTTTTGCAGCCATCTATCTTGTAGAATATGCACAGCGTGGCAATAAGCTGGTAAGTGCTGTGCGTGTAACAGCAGATACCTTAAGCGGTATTCCTTCCATTGTATATGGCCTTTTTGGTATGCTGTTCTTCGTAATCTACCTTAAGCTTGGCTATAGCCTGTTGGCAGGTGCCTGCACTGTAGCAATTATGATTTTACCGCTGATTATGCGTACTACAGAGGAAGCTCTAAAGTCTGTTCCTGACAGCTATAGAGAAGGTGCCTATGGCCTGGGTGCAGGCAAGCTGCGTACAGTGTTTACCATTGTACTGCCTTCTGCAATCCCCGGTATTTTGGCTGGTATCATCCTGTCCATAGGACGTATTGTTGGTGAAACTGCTGCATTGATTTATACCGCAGGTACTGTTGCAGCTTTGCCAGAAAATGTTTTATCCTCTGGTCGTACCTTGGCTGTACATATGTATGTATTGGCCAGCGAAGGTCTTTTTATGAAGCAGGCCTATGCAACTGCAGTAGTACTGGTTGTGATAGTTATTGGTATTAACTGGTTAAGCTCTCGTCTGGCACGCAGACTGATGAAAGGAAATTAAGATGGAAACATTACAGGACAAACTCGTTATAGACAATCTGCACTTATACTATGGAGATTTTCATGCTCTTCATGGTATTAATATGAATATCAAGGAAAAAGAAATTACTGCCTTTATTGGTCCCTCTGGCTGTGGTAAATCCACCCTGTTGAAAAGCCTGAACCGTATGAATGACTTGGTTGAGGGCTGCCGTATTGAAGGCCGTGCGCTGCTTGACGGACGCAATATTTTTGAAGAAGAGGATGTTAACACTCTGCGTAAGCGTGTTGGCATGGTTTTCCAAAAGCCTAATCCTTTCCCCATGAGTGTATATGACAATATTGCCTTTGGCCCCCGTACCCATGGTATTCATTCCAAAAGCAAGCTGGATGACATTGTAGAAAAATCCTTGCGTCAGGCTGCTATTTGGGACGAATGCAAGGACAGATTAAATAAAAGTGCTTTAGGCTTTTCTGGTGGTCAACAGCAGCGCCTGTGCATTGCCAGAGCTTTGGCTGTAGAGCCGGAGGTACTGCTGATGGACGAGCCTACATCTGCTCTTGACCCGATTAGTACCTTAAAAATTGAGGACCTGGCATTGGAGCTGAAGCGCCATTATACCATTGTTATTGTAACCCACAATATGCAGCAGGCAGCTCGTATCTCTGATAAAACAGGCTTCTTCCTTTTAGGTGATTTGATTGAGTTTAACAGAACCAAGGAAATTTTTGGCAATCCTAAAAATCCTAAAACTGAAGAATATATTACTGGCCGCTTTGGTTGATTTAAGGAGCAGAAAATGACAAGAACAAAATATGTTGAAGAATTAAACAGACTACTTAATAATGTGCGTGTTATGGGAGTAAATCTTGAGGATACCTTGGACCAGGTTATTGTTAACCTGCAGGACAGAAACCCTGATGTAGCACAAAAGATTATTGCTGATGACGATATTTATGACAACAAAGAGCTGGAAATTGAGCGTACCTGCTTTGATTTGGTGCTGACTCAGGCTCCTGTTGCTGCTGACTGGCGTGAAATTGCCAGCTGCTTGAAGCTGGTTGGTGATTTGGAGCGTATTGCTGATCACTGCAGTGATATTTCTCAATACACTTTGCGTTTGATGGAGCGTGAATATGTGCCCATGACCGAAAGCTTTAAAGAAATGCTGAAGGTAATGCGCAGCATGGTTTATGATAGCATTACTGCAATTAGCGAAAATGATGCAGAGCTTGCTCGTCGTGTTATTGCAACTGATGACAATGTGGACGAGCTGTTCCACGCCCTGCGTCAGGAGCTGACCGAGCTGATGCAGCGTAACCCGCAGAATGTGCCTCAATACGTAGACTATTTGATGATTGCTAAGTATGTGGAGCGCATTGCTGACCATTCCACCAACATTGCAGAATGGGTGCTGTACATTGTTAAAAACGAGTTAAAGCCATAAGTATAATAAAAAATACCCTATGGACAACTAGCCTGCAAAAGAGCGACCTGTAGGCATGGTTAATCCATAGGGTTTATTTGTTTTAGTAACGTTAATTATGAAATAATAGTAAATAATAGCGGTTTTTCTTTGACAAGTCCATAAAAATCAGCTATATTCAATGCATAGGATATAGCTTTGGAGGTTTTTATGAATAAAATAATTTTGGCTTATAACTTTAATAAAGATAGATTGCAGTCCCTGCGTTTGGTGTGCATGATGCTTAAAATCCAGCTGAAGCCTGTTGTACGTCAGGATATGCTGCAGCCCGTGGGTGCGCTTTTAGGCATAGATGGAATTGAGCGTGTAGAGGAAAGCTTTGCTGGCGATGATTGCCGTGAAGAGATGATTTTCTTGTGTGGCATAGACCGTCAAACATTGGATAAGCTGCTTTTTGCCATCAAGAGAAGCAAACTGCAGCGTATTGATTTAAAGGCTATGCTGACACCGCATAATGTGGGCTGGAGTGGCGCTAAGCTGCTGCAGGAGCTGGCGGAGGAGCACCAGTATATGACTAAGAATAACGGTGCTCAGGCAGAGCATGAGGCACAAAATTAAAGATTGTTATTGAAGTGCAAAATATGTTACAATAGTAGACGAAAATAATTTAATTTATATATGGAGGTATAATATGGCTAAAGATAGTTCTTTTGACGTAGTTTCTCAAGTTGATATGCAGGAGATGGATAATGCTGTTAACCAAGTAAAAAAGGAAATTGACCAACGCTATGATTTCCGTGGCAGCAACGCTTCTATCGAATTAGGCGAAGGCGAAGTTAAAATTGCTGCTGAGGACGAATATAAGCTGGGTGCAATGGTTGACATGCTGCGCCAAAAAATGGCTAAGCGTGGCATTTCTCTGCGCTGCCTGGAGCTGGGCAAAATTGAGCCTGCTGCAAAATCCACTGTTCGTCAACAAATTACCATTAAACAAGGTATTTCCAAGGAAGATGGCAAAAAAATCACTGCTGCTATCAAGGCTACCAAGCTGAAGGTTACTGCTCAAATCCAAGACGACCAGGTTCGTGTATCTGGCGCTAAAAAGGATGACCTGCAAGCTGTAATCCAAATGCTTAAGGCTGGCGATTTTGGCGTAGACCTGCAATTTATCAACATGCGTTAAGCTGACTAAATTAATCACTCTGTCCGTAAGGGCGGGGTGATTTTTTTATCATTAAATGGTGGAGTGTGAGGGTGGTGATAGCCTTTTTTCTTGACTTGTGCAACCTATGCGTTTATAATAATGTTGCAACAGTGATAACTGCAAGGGATTCACACTTTTTCGTGAAAAAGTGTGTCAAAAAGCTTAACCGCTACTCGGATTCCGTTGCCTATGTGCAGCGTGTGCCTATGGTGAAACGCTAAATATGAGCAAGGCGCTTGGTATGCGCCGCTACTCCCTCGCACACGCAATGGGTGTGTGCTTTTTATGAGTGTGGCAAACATTGGCGCTTAATCTTGTCCGGCATCCGTTCCTCGCTATACGCGGGCAGGGGAGAGGCGTGATAACTGCAAGCAGTATTGTGACGTAGTTTCAGCACTACGTTCAGAAATCTGAGGTGCACGTTGCAACAGTGATAACTGCATAGTGGTATGAAATGAAAAAACGCTAGCCATTTTATGGTTAGC
>Freddie_p1__coassemble_627_pt1 | contig 76127 bp, 66 predicted proteins | sample Freddie_p1__metabat2_high_PE_018 | metagenome-assembled genome bin Freddie_p1 | reverse complement strand
GTACATCTGCAGTACGGATGAAACGGTGGAGCATTGACACCACTTTCCATATATTTGAGCGGATAGTGTTCACCGTCCCTGCTTCCACATTTGGTACAGGTGATGCCGTCAAGGGTTCCGACAACTTCGAATTCTTCAACTTCCAGTTCGTGGAAGCAATCCTTCTGCGCCAGCGTGGTGAAATACGCCTGCTCAGTCATAACTAACCTTGTAGCATTGCTTTTACTCGTTTCCATAGTCTTAACAATATTCTTGATGGCTTTATCTGGTGCTGAACCAGTCATCACCATTTGTGAAATCTCACTATAAACCACATTGATCAGCTTAGTTTTGTTTGTCCAAAGCTTTTCAGAGAATAAAGGCCGTCTACGTTATGATATATACTACATTCATACTATTCATTAAATAAAAAAGCAGACTCTGAGCTTTTACCCAAAGTCTGCTTCTTAAATTTAAATCTACTAATTACGTCGCTTAGCTTCTTGTCAGCAGCACCACATTCTCCACATGGCTGGTCGCAGGGAACATATCAACAGGCTGTACCACTGCGGTTTTGTAGCCGTGTTCTTCCAAGAATGCTAAGTCACGTGCCAAAGATGCAGGATTACAGGACACATAGACAATGCGCTCTGGTGCCACACCTGCAATTGCTGCCAACACCTTTTCCTCGCAGCCTGCACGAGGCGGGTCAACCAGCACTACATCAGGCTGTACGCCACCTTCCAACAGCTTAGGCAGCTCTACAGAGGCGTCGCCCAACAAAAACTCTGCATTATCACAGCCGTTGTCCATAGCATTCTTTTTGGCATCCTCAATAGCAGGTGCAACGATTTCAATACCATACACCTTTTTAGCATGCTTAGCCATAAACAAAGAGATTGTACCAGTGCCACAGTATACGTCTACTACGGTTTCATTGCCGTTTAAAGCGGCAAACTCCAAGGCCTTATTGTACAGCTTCTCTGCCTGCTCACTGTTTACCTGGAAGAAGGATTGAGCTGATACGTTAAAGCTGAGCGCACCTAAGCTATCCTTAATAGTGGAACTGCCATAAATTACACGGGTTTTGTTACCCATAATAATATTTGTAGGCTTTTTATTGATATTTTGCACCACGCTTACAAGACCAGGAACATACTTCTTCAGCCATTCAATAAGCTCCTTGCGATGAGGAATGTCATAAGCAGAGGTAATGAGCACCGCCATAACCTGACCACTGTGCACACCTACTCTTGCCATCACGTGACGCACTAAGCCCTTGCCAGTCTTTTCATCATAGGCAGTAATACCAAAGCGTTGCATCCATTTACGCACAGTCAGCAGCACCTGATTATTAGCGTCTTTTTGAATCATGCAGCCATCGGCATTAATAACGCTATGTGTAGAAGCAGCATAGCAGCCAATATTCAGCACGCCTTCTGCATTTATAGCAGCAGGGAACTGCATTTTATTACGATAATTCCACGGATTAGCACAACCAATTACAGGCTGAGCCTCAATGTCCAAATGACCGATTCGAGTCAGTGCAGCCTGCACCTGCTCACGCTTCATATCCAGTTGTCCCTGATAGCTTAAATGCTGCAGCTGACAACCACCACATTCCGCATAAATGGGACAAACAGGCTCCACACGCTCAAGAGATTTTACCACAATCTCCTGCAACTTGCCCACGCTATAGCTTTTTTTTACCAAGGTAATTTCCGCCTTAACGGTTTCCTGCGGCAAAGCTCCTTGTACAAATACGGTAAAGCCTTCGTATTTGCCTACGCCCTCGCCACTGCTGCCTAAGCCAGTAATATTTATTTCAACACAATCGCCCTTTTTAACAGGAATATTTGCTTTCATTAAAGTACACACTCCTTACTCTTATTCTCTAACAATAGATTATATCACGGCTCATAGTATTCAGCAAAGTAAGGTTTGCAAATCAATGCTTCATTATTTAATGCAACAGTACGAACTTCAACAGTAGTATAAAACTATGATTGCACCACCTAGCTGAAAATTAATACACCTTTTATTGAAGCTATAAATTTATATAACAAGTTACAGCATTTATGAATATGCTAATTTTTAGATAATCTATGTTGGAAGCCAAATACATTAAGGCTATTGTTAAGTATGAGCATTCTCAAGATATGTTTACTTATATTGATTTAGCAATTAATGCGTTTTAGAGCAAACAAAAGAGCGTAGCATAGCCACGCCCTCAATTTACTTATTAATTTGTCTTCCAAGCCAGTCTGTAATTAAGGCTCCTGCAGCATCACTATGCTCCGTAAAGGCATGGTCGCCGTTGGGAAATAGGTGTAGCTCGCCCTTGCTACCAAGTATTTCTGCATTACGTTTAGCCTGCTCCACTACTACAACATTATCCGCCTCGCAGTGCAGCAAAAGCACAGGACGCTTATCCCACGCACTAAGCAGTGCAGACAAATCATAGCTAATGCCATCAGTCAAAAAGTCTGGCCCAAGCACGCAATGACCACGCTCGTCATCAAATTCTATATCCATTCCATTTTGTAAACGCTCAAAAAACTCTGGCGGCATCACATGTCTAAAGGTTTCTTCAATACTATTGGGAGTTGCCCACAATACAAGTCCCTTAATCTTTTTATCCTTAGATGCTGCAATGATGGATGCAGCTCCACCCAAACTACGTCCAAAAAGGTATATTTCACTTTCCGGCGCCAGCCTGCGCACCTCCGCCACCACTGATTCCAACTCCGCAACCTGCTTGGACATAATTTGCGTACCCGTAAAATTATAACGTACTACGTCAGCGTGCTCTGCAAACATATATGCTAAGCCTGCAGCCCTGCCACCACTTTCCCTGCTTCCCCTAAAGCCATGAGACATAATAACTGCAGCCTTGCTTTTACTGCGGTTTGGCTCTACCAGGCACTCTATATTCCCCAAAGGACCATCAAAGCAAAAGGTTTTCATAATAGCAATTCTCCTATCCACATTCATATTCTCAAAAAGCTATTTAGATTTTAAACACATTACATAGCACCATTAAAGCAACCTATAGCATCAAAGCAGTTTAATACTGGGTATAACTTTATAAATGTCTTCACTATTTAAAAAGTATAATTTTGCAATGCCTTTTTATCTATTTTACCACTTTCATTCTTAGGCAGGCTAGGCATAAAAACATATTGCTTAGGAATTTCATAATCCGTCAGCTCTGCAGCTCGTAGCTTTTCAACCAAAAGCTGACGACTTATTTTTTCGGCTCCACCAATAAAGGCCGTCAAAATATCTGCATCATCCTTATGGAAAACAAGGCATTTAACCTCCATTATTTCCTGCAGCGCCATCAACGCTGCCTCTACCTTAGTTGTTGCAACCTTAATACCATTAACGCTGACTATATCATCAGTGCGCCCTAAAAAATGCAGATGACCATTTTTATCAAGCATTCCCCTATCCTTTAAGGAAAATGGTATTTCTATATTCTCTACATGATAAGGAGTGTCTATAAAAATTTCTTCATTTTTAATGCTTACGCCTACATTTTTAAAAGGCAAGCCAATATCCGTCTTATCATCAGTCATATCCTGTCCCTTAATATAGGTAATGTAGTTTAGCTCACTGGCGCCATAGTACAGAGTCAGCTCTCCATTAGGAAAGCTTTTCTTAAGCTTATCCGCCTCTTCTCTACCCATGGACTGCGAGCCGCTAACAATAGTTTTAATCTTCATATTAGCTTGCTCCATACACTTATGCAGCAGCAGCAGCTTAGAAGGAATAAGATATATAGCGTTAACATTATGCTCCTCAATCAGCTTTAGCCAATGCTTAGGACGAAATTTTTCTGTAACAACCAGTGTTGCTCCTGCCGCTAAAGCACCCATATACATATTAAGATTACCTGTAAAGGCCAAACTACCTTGACAAAACATAATCGTAGCTTCATCTATAGCAAAAACTCTATTCTGCTCTGGAAAGAAATCCGCCCAGCTGTGATAGCTTCGCCACAGCAGCTTACTTTTACCAGTGCTACCACTGGTCATAACTCCCATACAGGCAGTCTGCGGAATATCACTCAGATCAAAGCATTGTCCTTTGCTGGCCTCTGTTGCAATAACAGGCACCACTTTGGTTCCACTATAGGCCACAAACTGCAGCAGCTGCTCTGCAATCTTATCCGCATATATAAAATGAACATTTTCCGTATAGTCAATCTGTTCACGTCTTGCCTTAGATGCTGCAACGAGCTGACCATAGGTATATGTTTTTTCGTCCGTTATCAGAGCTGCCTTGTTCTGATACTTGCTCTGTAATAACTCCAAATAGTCCATGATAATATCCTTTCCCGCTGTATTTGTCTTATTATATTTTTAACAGCAGTCTTAATTCTTGTAGCACAAATTCTTTAGAGTATAAAGCAGCTGTGCTTACGTGCACAATCTTAAGCAAGCAAAGCATTATTAACACTTAGTCAACCAGCTACAGCACTTCTATACTTCAACTCTCTCTATTAATAACGCAGTTCCTACACCGCCTGCAGCTGCTACGCTAGCACAGCCAAGACGTCCGCCGCTTCGTTTTAAGGATTCCATAAGATGCAAAGTAATGATGCAACCAGATGCTCCATAGGGATGACCATAAGCAAGTGCGCCACCAAATACATTATATTTATCAAGACTATTTTTAAAGGTACGTGCAAACATAACGTCTATTACTGCAAAGGCTTCGTTAAGCTCAAATCCGTCAATATCTTTCTCGGTCAGACCATTTCTAGCCAGCAGCTTTTCCAACGCTGTAATAGCGGTGCGTGGGCTAACCAATGGGTCCCCACCACTTGCTGCGGAGGCACGCACCTTAAACTGTGCATTCAAACCATGCTCCTGAAGATATTTTTCAGAGCAAAGCACTACAAAAGCTGCACCATCATTAATAAGGCAGGAATTAGCTGCAGTAATAAAATTGCCTCCTTCTAGAACTTTAGGCATACGGTCTAAAAGCCTTTGGCTCATCCGCGGTCTAATTCCTTCATCCTTTACAGCACCAAATACAGGAGCAATTATATTTTGCAGCAGTCCCTGCTGTGCTGCTTCTGCTGCCAATCTATGACTACGCAACACCCATTCATCCATTTCAGCCTTAGTAATCTGCTCACGCACAGCAGCCTCCTCAGCTCCCTCCAGCATTACTGTTTCACGATGGATATTCGGCATAAACTTAGCTACGCTATACCAACCATCACCTGCATAATCAGGATGATTAGGATTATAACCACGTCTAGGCTGAGTGGAGCTGCTTTCAAAGCCTCCTGCAATTATTACATCAGCATCACCACAAGCAATTTTAGCAGCAGCAGTAGCAATGCTTTCCAAACCACTGCCACATTGCACATCAATGCTAAAGGCTGGAACAGCTTGGTCCAAACTAGCCTCCAAAGCCAGCAGCCTAGTAATATTGCCACCTGCACCAACGCCATTACCACCAATAATATAATCAGGCTTTACAGGATATTTTTCTAAAAGCTGACACAAAACCGCTGCCCCCAGCTTTTCTGCAGGAATATGACGATACATACCATTTACAACGCCAACAAAGCTACGCAGTCCACCTAAAATATATACATTATCCATAAAACCCTCCTATATTACATACAACTAAACGGTTAAGTTAAAGTCACAACTATTTCTTATCAAGTCTGCGGCTTAAAAACTCCGTCTCTTCACATTTGCACCTATAATCACTAGATTTAGATGCTTCCTGCTTTTAATCAAAGTACCGCCATTGGCCTTTCTTATTGATCCTTAAAATTACACATGCAAATAAGCTGTACTTTATAAAGCTTTATTACCTATTACGCTAAGTTTAAGTCCATACTAGCTGCTTCAAGAAAGCTCCACCTAAAAACAAAAAGACATGCCGACAAAGCCAACATGTCTTGATAAAGCTTATTTTTGAAAAATTCTATTGATAGGTCCTGCCAAAAAGGCTGCTGCCACACATTTTACAATATCTAAAGGAATAAAGGGAAGCACGCCAGAGAGGAATGCTTTATCCCAAGCCATGCCAGTAACAAATTTCAGTTGTACCACGCCAAAGGCATAAATAAGAGGAATACCCAGCAAGCAACCAATCAAAGCATAGCGTTTGAAATTGTATTTGCTACCACGCAGGTAAGCAATCATAACTGCAGTAAACAAAAAGCCAATGATATAACCGCCAGTCGGACCAAAAAGCTTGCCAGGACCAGCAGTACCACCTGTAAATACAGGCACACCAGCCAAGCCAACCAGCAAATATACCAGCATAGTCATAAAAGCCTGCTTAGCAGTAAGCACATAGCCTGTCAAATTAACAATCAGGGTTTGCAAAGCAAGAGGAGATAATGAAAACGGCAAAGGGATGATGATATAGGCAGACACACAGTTCATTGCTACCATCAGAGCTGTTTTAGTAAGCTCAGCAGTTTTATTAACATTACGATTTTGATTAGACACTGATATACACCACTTTTTCTTATATTTTTACTACAAAAGCCTTGTTTGTCCCTACATAAGCTGTATAGCCCTTTTCCGTCCTATAAACCAGCAGCTCGTCGCCCGTATACACAGGAGCTAAAAAGCTAGCTCTCCAGCTTAGCTCTTGAAGCTGTAAATGACGCTGCAATGCATATAGCATACAAATACCAGGAACCAGAGGATGTTCTCCCTTATGAATAACATTTTCATCACCTGTATAAGCAGCATACTCATGGATTTCCTCAGGAATAAAGCTGTGACGATAAACCAGCTCACCAGCTAATTCACCACTGATTTTCTGTGCAACAGATTCCTCACCTACTAAGGAGTTCGTTGCCACAGCAGAGCCGATATTCTTTGGCAGCACAAGAAACAGCCGCAAACTTTGAACCAGCTCGCCTTTATGGTTGTAGCCTCTAGCCTCATGAACGCAACGACGCCCTTTAGCTAAAAGCACACTGTTTTCCAGATGTGTTGCCTCACCCTGCAGCTTAATCTCTACACCGGCAAGCACCCAGCCACCAAAATATTTTTCGTCACAATCTGATAATTTACGGGCTAAATCAATCACTTTTATAGCATCCTTTCACATAGGATATTATAAAGCACCAACGCCCCTTAGTCAACCTTCTTTTCTTTTCGTGTTAACGTTATAAATATAGCACTTACATTTATATAACGGCTACAACTTTCACAATCTGCAGCAAATACACTTCCTATTAATTTTCCCTTTACAGAATATCTATCGTTATAAAAGCACCATCATCTTGAAGGATATTTATCAAATAAATAACAAAAAAGACGCATCCTTTGCAGAATACGTCCTAGCAATTTTTGTATATTCCGTTTCTCAAATTGACCAGAAGCTAATCATTCCCCAATGTATAGCCTTTTAACAGCTAAAACCTTAGGGGTATTCTATATATTTTAGATTAAGCATCAGCCATAATAACCATTTAATATATTATGAGAAAATATGTAGCCGTACCAATGACTGCCAAGCCTAGAAAATTATAATACAAAAACATTCTTAAATATGTTCCTGCCTGATAAGGATGCTCTGCTGCGAATAGCTTATAGGAAATTACACTGGCCATGGAAGCAATCAATGTTCCCAAGCCACCAATATTGACACCTAGAAGCAATGCATCTGCCTCCGTGGTCAGTCCTGCTAAAAGCATAGCAGCTGGAACATTACTAATAAACTGACTAGCTCCCAAACCTGCCAAATAAGTTCCCGCTGCAGTACCCAGTGCTGATTGCTGTAAATAAGCAACAGCATTGGTATGGCTAATGTTACCAATGAACACAAAAAAGCCTATAAATGTTATCAGCAGGCTATAATCAACCTGCACCAATAGTCTACGTGCAATAACAACAACTACAGCTGCAGTAATGCCTAGGGCAGTAACCTTATCAAGCCAATGCAAAACAGCACCAATATTTAAAGCAAGCAGTCCCAAATAAATATAGGTCAGCTTTTTATCAGGCTTCGGCAGCTTTTCCAAGCTTAAGGTCAGCCTTTTATCGTGAAGCTGCAAAATAGCCAGATAAATAAATATTACTGATAGAACTGACGGCAACAGCATCACCTTAAAAAAGCTCCAGGCCGTGTAATTATAGTGAGCGTATAAAAAAAGATTTTGCGGATTTCCTGGTGGCGTTAGCATACTTCCTAAATTAGCTGCCAAGGTTTGTAAAATAATTACACGCCCCATGTCCATCTTAATAGCACGACCAATAACTAAAGCCAGTGGTACAAATGTTATTAATGCCACGTCATTAGTTACAAACATAGATGACACATAGGTTATACCAACTAAAGCCAGTACCATTGCCCTATAACCATTACAACGGTTTAACAGCTCTACTGCAAGCCAATCTAAAAAGCGAATTGATTTTAAACCGGCCACAACCAGCATCAGTGCCAATAATACACTCAGCACATCCCAGTCTATATAGCTAGCCTGAGGCTTATAATACAGGCTGGATACACAGCCTAAAAGAACGGCTGCACAAAGCACCGTTTCCTGCTTTAAAAAGCTCTTAATCTTGAGCCACATATAAACTTCACCCTACATCCAAATTACTGCCTATAGCTTATTAAGCAGAACCTCTTCCAAATTGATTGTTAATAATCAGCAAAATAGCATTGCTACATCTACTAAAACCATCGCAGCTTAGCACTTTATATAAAATGCTCTCTAAACATAGCTTTACCAATTTTCCTTAGCACCACTAAAGGCCAGCGCCGCCACGGACTCCGCACCTGCTCTTAACAAGGCAGCTCCCGCCTCAGCAAAGGTGCTTCCTGTAGTATAAATATCGTCACATAAAAGGATATGCTTTCCACGTATATCAAAGCCCTGCTGCACAGCAAAGCATCCGCTTAGCTCCTGTCTACGTTGCTCCTTATTAAGCTCAAACAATGGCATTGTATGCTTTTTGCGTATCAACAGCTGCTGTAAATATTGGCAGCTAGTATTGCCAAAAATACTTTTAAATAGCTCATGGGGAATATCAAAACCACGCTGCTGCAAACGCTCAGCTGAAGTGGGAATACAGCAGGCATAGTCAAAGCCATTTAACCACACACTAAAGCGTGGAGGCAACGCCAGTCTTAGCTCCTCCTTAAGTGTAGGTAAGTAGTCATATTTTGCATCAAACTTCAACCTATGCAACGCTTCCTTGATAGCACCGTCATATTTATAAATCAATAACTGCTCGCCAAGCACATCCTCTGGCAAAAGCTGCACATCATATTCCCATAAACGCAGCTCCTGCTTAGAAAAGCTTTTATGTTGTAAAAGCAGATAGCCACTCCTGCAACGCTCACAAAAGCAGCCATCGTCAATCTGACAATTACATACAGCACATTTTCGTGGATATATAATCTCCTTCAACAGGCTTAAATTGCAAGCTATATCCTTTACTACCAATGGTAGTCTCAAAAGATGTCACCATCCTCCTGTAAACGCTCGGCCAAAAGGCTGTAGCGACGGCGTGTCTTATCATTGCCTACTGCAGTGTAAACAGCTCTTCTACTGCCAACAACCCGCACATTCTCCTTAGCACGGGTTACAGCAGTATACAGCAAATTGCGCTGTAGCATAATGTAATGACTAGGCACCATTAAAAGAATTACGCAGGGATACTCACTACCCTGTGATTTATGCACGCTCATAGCATAAGCAAGCTGCAGCTCCTCCCTTTCGCCCTCAGTATAACGCACATACTCCTCATCAGGACGGTCAGGAAAATCAACAATAACTGTTTTGCCTTCTATAAGCACAACTCTACCAATATCACCATTAAAAACGTCTTTTTCATAATTATTACGAATCTGCATCACCTTGTCGCCAGCACGCAATACATTACCAGGAATATTGGTTTCAGGCTTTTTAGGAGATGGCGGGTTTATGTAATGCTGCAGCAGCTTATTGAGGTTTTGTACACCGCAGGGATTTTTATGCATAGGTGTAAGTACCTGTACGCTCCTCCAGTCACCATCTCTTGTCATAGCTGCATACATTTGCGCTACATATTCCGCAGCTTCGTTTTCATCTGCAAATTCAGTTAGTGAAAACTCTCCATTATCTCCTGCCACAAACTCAGGCATTAATCCTTGATTAATCTTATGGGCATTAACAACAATGGGACTGACCTCAGCCTGACGGAACACATCCTTCAAGCGTACTACGGGCATTTTATTGGAACGAATTATATCGTGAAGAACATTTCCTGCGCCAACAGAAGGAAGCTGATCCACGTCACCTACAAAAATTAAACGACAGCCACCAGGAACAGCCTTCAGCAGATGATAGGTCAAATTAATATCTAGCATAGAAGCCTCATCTACAATAATAGCCTCTGCATCCAAGGGCTCTTCTTCGTTTTTATTAAAAAGCAGCATTCCACCAGTTGGCTGGCACTCTAAAAGTCGATGTACCGTCATAGCCTGATGACCGGAGGACTCTGCCAAACGACGCGCAGCACGACCGGTCGGTGCTGCTAAAAGAATTCTGCAGCCAGCCTTTTCCAGCACGTTTAAAATTCCCTTAACAACAGTAGTTTTACCTGTACCAGGACCACCAGTAAGTACAAAAACGCCATATTCTAACGAAGCATGAATAGCTTCACGCTGCGCATCTGCAAGGGTAATGCCGGCATCCTGCTCCCATTGAGAGATAACTGTGTTGGCATCAACTCTAGTAATAGGCTTAGCCTGATCACGAAGCATCACTAGACGACGTGCAACGTTTGTTTCTGCTCTATAAAGATATTCAGGGTAAACAAAACGCTCGCCACCAACCTCTTCTATACGTAAAAGATTTTTGCTGCACAGCATATTGAAAACATCCATAACCATCTCGTTAGGAACCATCAAACCCTTGGCAGTTTCCTGTACTAAAAGTCCATCAGGAACACAGGTATGGCCTGCAGCGGCAGCCTGAGTCAGCATATAGCTAAGACCTGCAACCATACGCTTTTCACTATCACGCTCTACCCCCATAGACATAGCAATCCTATCTGCTGTTTTAAAGCCAATACCATCAACATCGCTAGCTAGGCAATAAGGATTTTCTCGAATACGCTGAATAGCAGTATTACCGTACACAGCCTGCAGCTTAGCAGCATAGCCACTACTAATGCCGTTGGATTCCAAAAATAGCATCAGCTCTCGCATTTCTGAAAGCTGACTATAGGCTTCACCAATCTCCAAGGCCTTTTTCTTGCTAATACCCTTAACCTCGGCCAAGCGTTCAGGATCATGCCCTAAAATATCCAAAGTTTTAGTACCAAACAAAGCCACTATCTTGCTAGCAAAGCCAGGCCCAACACCCTTAATAGCACCGGAGGCAAGAAAATTCTGAATACCAACTAATGATGTAGGCTGTACTACCTGTAAAACAGCAGCATCAAACTGACGTCCAAAACGTGGATGCTCTATCCATTTGCCATCCACCTCTATATTTTCACCAAGATATGGAGCAGGGCCATGATAAACAACAGTTACACGACCAATGGCAGGTCCCTCCAGCTTCAAAACGCTGTACATCCCATCTTCGCTTTGAAAAACAACGTCTTCGACAATGCCTTCAAGCTTTTCCATTCTGTCACCTCAAACTTTCCGATTTTTTAGCAGAACATTTGTTTCTTATAAGTTATATTATATCACAATCACAGCGCCAATAAAACACATAACTTTTGACAAGAGCAGGTAATTTGTATATAATGTAAACTGATTTATAATTCTTTTTTTGAGGAGCTAATGACAAAATGAAAAATTTATCCGGCAAATTAATCGCTATAGATATGTACAACTGTGCTGTAGAGCAAATCACTGACCCTAAGGTTGCTGAAGTGCTTCTGCGTCAGGGCTGTGAAAAAAATTCTATGAATCCTAGAGAAATTCTTTGCTGTCAAGAGGATGGCAATACAGAATATTCTCTGTCTGCTATCTGCAAGCAAGGCCACGTTACCCTGCACATTTATCCTGAAATCGGTCTTATTACTGCTGACGTATTCTCCTGCTACAATGATGCAGACCAGGCTGGTATGGGCCGTTTCCTGCGTGATGCCTTTGATGCAGATAAAAGCAAAATAACTGTTTTAGACCGCGTTGATTTTGGCAGCGAAAGCGACATGAAGCCTAGCCGTCAATCTAAAATCACCTTTACCCGTCGTACCAAAAACTTAGGCGGCAAGCTGAAAAAAATGATGCTCAAGCCTCGTTCCATCTAAACGCTAAAGCTGCCCTAGGGCAGCTTTTTTTGTATAAGACAATAGAGCCAAAATAATACTATAGCTTTTCACCATATTTTTTCACGAAAAATATGGTCTATAACAGTAAAAATTAACAAAAATCAAAAACATTTCCTTTTTCAACAACCAAAATAAATATAAGGAGCACAACATTATGAAATACCTTATGTGGGACGTAGACGGAACCTTAATTCTCACTGGCGGAGCAGGAATCGACGCCATGACCCAGGTCGTAATCGACTACTATTTTTTAGATGCCTTTGTATTTGATAAATCCTTAGCAGGACGCACTGACTCTGACATCATCAAGGGAGCTGTAAAGCAAATCCGTGGCTGCTATGTTCCTGCTGAATGTGCCAGCCTTTTAATCCGTTATCAAATGGAGCTGGCTAAACAGCTGCCTAAGCATCAGGGCCGTATCTTGAAAAACGTAGAAAAAACTCTACAATATTTCAACCAACCTAACTCTAAATACCTAAACTGCCTGCTGACAGGCAACCTTCGCAGTGGTGCACAACAAAAGCTGCAGCATTATGGCTTAGACCACTACTTCGACTTTAATCATAGTGCCTTTGGCGAACTAAGCGAAGACAGATCAGAGCTAGCACGTATTGCCTGGCATAGACTTTATCTGCAAAATCCTGAAATTCAGCCAGAGGATGTAATCATCATCGGTGACACTCCCAATGATGCACGCTGCGCTAATGCAATCGGCGTTCCCTGCATCATTATTATGGACGGCTCTAGCTACAAGCGCGAGGACTTCCAAAACTGTATGATTAATATGTTTATCGACCAACTTCCAGATAATCCTGCAGAATTTGAAAAAATGCTAGAGGACCTTTAAGCTAACTTCCTTGTGATAAATATTAGTTACGTAACACTCTCGCAAACACTTATCAACCGCTTTTAGAAGCGTTGGAGCAGCCTTCATACTGCTCTTTTACACAAGAGGATAAAACAATGAATATTATAAAATTACCTAAAAGCATTTTAGCATTCACTACAGCTTGTCTGTTAATGCTTCCAAGCATTACTCTTGCTTACAGCAATACAGATTTAGACATTGTTTTAAACGGTGGTAGCTGTGTTGGTGGCGATCTTGCCGGCGCTGATTTATCAGGACTGGATTTAAGTGGTAGAGATTTTTCTGGAGCTGATTTTACTCAGGCTCGCCTAAATGCAACTAAGCTAGATAATGCTAATCTAAACAACGTTAACCTGCGACATGCTCTGCTAAGCCGTGCCAGTCTGCGTCACGCACAACTGCAAAATGCTGATCTTACTATGGCAACTGCATTAGAGGCAGACTTTACTAATGCTAATTTAAGCGGTGCCAAACTGTACCGTACTCAAATACAGGGTGCGCAGCTTTTAAATGCAGACCTAAGTAAAGCTAATGCTATGGAAATATCCATGGACAACGCTAAAGCTGACTATGCTGATTTTAGCTTTGCCAATATTCCCTATTCCTGGCTACGTAGTGCTAGCCTTAAAAACGCCAGCTTTTATGGAGCCAATATGTATATGTCCAAGCTCAGTCGTGCCGAACTTACGGAAGCAGATTTGCGCAGTGCTAAAATGGCCAAAACCAACCTGCGTCGCAGCAATCTGGACTATGCAAAATTTGATAAAGCAATTCTAGACAAAGCGGACCTTAGAGGTGCATCCATGAAATTTACAGAATTTGGTACTGCATTCATGAAGGATACCTTACTTGACAAATAAAATTTAATAAAGCAATAGAAACGAGCCATTAGCACAAACTAATGGCTCTCATTTTTTATACAAAATTCATTTTCAAAATTAAACATTATTCTGAATGTAAGACAAAATATAAAAGTAAAACTTTTTTCAAAAACATTTACTTTGTCTAATTATTACATTTATCAGCATCAATTCATCCTACTAATTGCAAGGCAAATTAATGCTGCTTAAAGTATTATTGTAAGCACTATTTTACATAACCTGCTGACCGTTAATCATCAAACGGAAGGTTGTATCCAGCTTAGCTGCAGCCTTTTGGCAAAGCAGCATACGTCCAATAAAAATCTCAAAATACTCCAAAACATTACATACAGTTGTATCGATATTTAGGTCAAGACAGATTGTTTTTTGTGCTGCATCAACAATAACAGTTGATTTCTTTACAGCATAATTTACTCTATCATGAATATCAAAGCCAATGGTAGATTTATCGCGTACACGAGTATAGCGCACATCGCATTTATCAGCAATGATTAGAGCAGCAGCAACAGGATTTACAGGGAAAGCTGTATTTTCATCATGGTTACCAATTGCAGTAATAATCGTAGCAATCTCTTCAGTATCACAGTGCATCTGGTCCAAAATACGGAATGCCATAACTGCGCCACTTTGCGCATGGTCAATGCGGTTAATGACATTGCCAATGTCGTGCATATAGCCAGCAATTGCAGCTAGCTCTGCATCACGAGCAGGATAACCAAGCTTTTCCAAAATCATGCGTGCAGTAATAGCAACACGGGTAACATGTGGAAAGCTGTGCTCGGTATAACCAAGAGCAAGTAAAGATTCATCTGCCTTTTTAATATAAGTACGAATCGTTTCGTTTTTTGAAATCTCTTCAAAAGTAATGTGCATAAATTATTCCTCCTTTAGGAAAACAAATATATAGAAAAGCCAAAATAGCTTAATTCTTGCGCTAAACAAAAATATCTAATACTATTATTTTATCACACTCCACCCTCAACTACACGTAAAATCATTGTGTCATAAATGTGCAGTGCATATTACTTTAAAATTTTAAGGCAGCAAATAATCCTTCTTCGACAACCTGTCTTTCTAATGATTGTATTGTCGTAAAATTAAAACGTCCAAATTCACTAAAAAACCATTTGACAAAATACAATTATAGGTTATAATGGAGCTACAATCACATAGAGCAATGCAGGACTGACGGATTAGTGGATTTAACCACATGGACTGCATTGTGATTCAGCCGACCGTCTGGGCAAGCATTTGCGCCCGGGCGTTTTTTGTTTTGGCGGCAAATGCTATGATATTCATTTGTCATTATTTGTCACGAAAAGAGGTTTTCACAATGCAGCAAACAAAAAACAAATGGCTTATCGTTTTAGCCGCAATTGGTATCCACATCAGTATTGGCAGTGTGTACGCCTGGAGCGTACTGACGAAGCCCATTATGGAAGCTATGGGCTTTACTCTTAAAGAGGTCACCTGGACCTTTTCTCTGGCCATTCTGTTTCTAGGTCTGTCTGCTGGTTTTTTAGGCAGCTACGTAGAACGCTTTGGCCCCCGCCGCAGTGGTCTTGTAGCTGCTGCGTTTTTTACCAGCGGTATGCTTGGTACTGCCTATGCCTTACAGCAGCACAGCCTATGGCTTTTGTACCTGTCCTATGGCGTTATTGGCGGTATCGGCTTAGGAACTGGTTATATAACTCCTGTTTCCACTTTAGTAAAATGGTTTCCAAATAACCGCGGCTTAGCAACAGGCTTAGCAATTATGGGTTTCGGCTTTGCCAGTCTTATCGCTGGTCCTGTTATGCAAATTCTCATTGCAAAGTATGGCCTTATCCAAAACTTTATTATCCTAGGCTGCGTGTATGCTGTAGTTATGGTTTCCTCTGCACTTTATCTTGAGCCGCCCAAAATGCCTACAGACAAGGACCTTGGTTCAGGTAAGCACAAGGCAGCTATTTCTCATGACCAGCCTACTCAATTTACTGTTAGTCAAGCTATGAAAAGCTGGCATTTTTACGCATTATGGTGGATTTTCTTTACCAACATTACCTGCGGCATAGGCCTTTTAGCAGTTGCTTCTCCAATGGCGCAAGAGGTTATTAAAATGTCTCCTCTAGCTGCTGCCTCCATGGTTGGTATCATCGGTCTCCTAAATGGTGGTGGTCGCATTTTCTGGTCCACAATCTCTGACTATATTGGTCGTAAAAACACCTATGTTGTATTCTTTTTAATTGAAATCGTTGCCTTTTATATGTTGGCAGACGTAACTGACAGCTTCTGGTTCCAAGTGCTTATCTTTATCATCATCACTTGTTATGGCGGCGGCTTCTCTTGCATGCCTGCATACCTTAGCGATCTATTCGGTACCGAACAGCTTAGTGCCATCCACGGACGTATTCTTACAGCCTGGGGTCTTGCTGGCATTGCTGGCCCCTTACTTTTATCCCTTATTTATGAACGCACACATAGCTACAGCATCACTCTTTACTTCTTCTCTGGCTGTTTTGTATTAAGTCTTGTCATTGCTATTATCCTCAAGCTTAGCAATGCCCCCTCTGTAGAAAAGTAAAGTGCTTTAAGCTCTTGTCAATTATCATAATCAAATGACTACTGTGTTACAAAATAAAAAGAATTAGAAAAGTATTAAATACTAATAAATTCATCCTACAAAAGTAAATCATGACCAAGTATTACGCTGCGGCTATCAGTCCACACTAGACTGATAGCCGTATTTTTTTAGATATACACTTTCATAAACCACTAAACAAAGCTCAAAAACATTGCCTCTTTTATTACCCATATTCTCTAAATAAAATACCCTTCCTGTATTATTAAACAGAAAGGGTATCTCAACCATAATCTAATCTTTATTTGCAAGTAAATAATCTAGAGCAAACTGCGTGTAAACTGCAGTCCCATCCGGAAATACATCCTCATCTACATCAAAGCTAGGGTGATGATGAACGCAACACAAGCCCTTGCTTTCATTGCGTGCACCTAAAAAGCCATAAACTCCTGGAACCTTGTCTAAATATACAGAAAAATCCTCTGCACCCATAAGCTTATCCATTTTAATCAAAGCTTCTGCTCCCATAACCTTACATACTGCTTCACGAGCAATATCATTTAAAGGCTTATGCTCATTAATAAGCGGAGAGGGGCCAAAGAAATATGTATATTCTGCTTGACATCCATAGCCAGCAGCAATAGCCTTAGCAGTATTACCTATTAATTCAGGTAAAGTTTTACGAAACTTCTTATCAAACACTCTAGTCGTACCAACCAGCTCTACATGGTCCGCAATTATATTATTTTGCTTACCACCATTCATCATTCCAACAGTTAGAACAAATGTATTTTGGGGATTATTTTGGCGACTTACAAGCTGCTGCAGCCCCATTACAACTGCTGCTGCAGCTACAATAGCATCCTTCCCCTCATCAGGGGCACTACCATGAGCAGCCCTACCAAAAATATTAATGGTAAAGCGATCACTAGATGCCATTCGCTCACCATCTTCAAAGTTAGCATATCCTGCATCAAATAAAGACCATATATGCATACCAAAAATTGCATCTACATCATCAAGAGAACCATTTTCTACATAATGACGTGATTCTGTAGCAATTTCCTCTGCTGCCTGAAATAGTAATTTTACAGTTCCATGTATTTCTTCTCTATGAGAGCTTAAAATTTTAGCAGCCCCCAAAAGCATAGCAGTATGACAATCATGGCCACAAGCATGCATTACGCCAGGTTTTTTAGAAGCATAAGACTTGGTTGTATCTTCCTCTTGAATAGGAAGTGCGTCAATATCTGCACGCAACATAACAGTTTTTCCAGGATAATCACCCTTAATTATACCCACACAGCCTGTGATTTCCTTAAAGGTTTTAACCTCAATACCCATATTATGAAGCTCAGAAACAATATGCTTCGTAGTATTATACTCTTCATTGCCAAGCTCCGGATGAGAATGAAAATAGCGACGTTGCTCAGTAATGTAATCTTTTTGCTCCATAGCCAGTTTTTTAACACTAAGCATTTACTATTCCTCCTCCATCAAAAAATCATAAGCAAATTGGGCATGCAAAGCAGCTCCCCTATGCAAAAAGCTATCATTTAGAAAAAAATTACAGGAATGCAATGGCTCAACTGCTCCACATTCATCATTATGATATCCTATAAAGCCTAACACTGCAGGAACTTTTTCCATAATGAAAGCAAAATCCTCTGAACCCATTTTCTGCTTCATAGGAGCTAAAGCTTCTTCTCCATAAAGCTTTACAGCAGCATTCCTTACTACAGCTGTCAGCTTGGGATAAGCATTGGTAGCAGCCAGCTCCCTAGTATCAACGTCAAATGAAATGCTGCAGCCCATAGCATCCGCCAATCCCCTAGCCATATTTTCTAGCATTTGGGGAGCATCATCATAAAGTGTGCGGTCAAAACAACGAATAGTACCCGTCAACTCTACATTATCAGATATAATATTAAATTGCTTACCCGCCTTAACCGAACCAATAGTTACTACAAAAGGATTTAACGGATTATTAAAACGACTTACTAAAGTTTGTATATTCATAATAATAGAGCTAGCAGCAACAATAGCATCTCTACCCAAATGAGGGGTAGAACCATGAGCAGACACACCATGCACAGTCAACGTAAAATTAGTACATGATGCCATACGAGGACCATCCTCAATGCTAAAAACACCCTCAGGCAACTCATTCATTACGTGTATAGCAAAAGCTGCATCCACATCGTTTAAACAACCGTTTTCAATATAATAAATAGAACCATGACCGCATTCTTCTGCAGCTTGGAACAACAGCTTAACAGTACCAGCTAATCTATCTCTGTTTGCACTTAAAAGCTTAGCTGCACCTAAAAGCATGGCAGTATGACAATCATGGCCACAGGCATGCATTACACCGACATTTTGAGATTTATAATCTAAATTATTATCTTCCAGTATTTGCAAAGCATCTATATCACCGCGTAACAAAACTGTTTTTCCTGGTTTACTGCCATTAATAATACCAATACAACCACAGTAATCATCAAACAATTGAACATCAACGCCCATTCTTTCTAACTCTTCAGCAATATGCTTAGTAGTATTTTTTTCAGCAAAACTTAGCTCTGGATGCTGATGCAACCAACGACGTTGGTCTTGAATATAAGGCTGTAAAGAAGCCGCTTCTTCCTTAAAAAACATAAAACCCCTCTTTTTCTCATAGATTAGCATTATTATACCAAAATACGTTACAAATTAATATACAGACGGAAGTAGCTCCGCCTGTATCAAGTCAAATTTATTGTGGCAGATAAATATAACCGCCAGGTCCCATAGGAATATCAAAGGTAACCCAAATTATCAGCAAAACAATCCATGCAATGGTGAAGAAAAAGGAATAAGGTAACATATTAGCAATAATGGTACCCATGCCTACATCCTTTTCATATTTGCGTACAAATCCTAAAATCAAAGGGAAATAGTAGAACAAAGGAGATAACGGATTAGTAATAGAGTCACCAATACGATATGCAACCTGAGTAACTGCAGGATCATAGCCTAAAATCATCATCATAGGAACCATAACAGGAGCTAAAATAGCCCATTTAGCAGATGCAGAACCAATGAAGATGTTCACAATACAAGAAACCAGTACTAAACCAACAATAAGAGGAACACCAGTAAAGCTCATTTCCTTCAGTAATCCTGCGCCTTTAATAGCTAAAACAGCACCTAAATTAGACCAAGCAAAATAGCTAGTAAACTGTGCACAGAAGAAGCATAACAAAATGTATCCAGAAACATCCTTAAATGCCTGAGAAACATCACCAAACATATCCTTATCGCTCTTATATTTGCCAGAAACAAAACCATAAACAGCTCCTGGTACAAAAAGAACTAAAGTTACGGTCAAGATGATACCAGTCATAAAGGGAGATGTACCAGCCATAATAGAACCAGTCTTGGGATCACCCAAAACAGGATTTTCACCCATGCAAAGTGCAAAAATTACGCCTACAGTTGCTACAGTTGCCCAAATAGCATAATTAACAGCCTTACTTTTTTGCGGAGTAATACGCAATGTTTCTTCATCAAGCTCATACTTAGACAAATCCTGTCCAGCAAAACGAGGAGCCATAAATTTTTCGGTAACCAAAGTTCCTACAATAGAAAGTACAATACAGGATGCAACAAGGAAATAATAATTGATAGCAGGAGAACCAACATAATTAGGATCAATAAGCCTAGCAGCAGCTTCAGTAAAGCCATATGCCAAGGAATCTGACATACCTATCATCATGTTAGCACAAAAACCAGCTGCAACACTGGCATAACCACAAAATACACCTAAAAGCGGATGACGTCCCATTCCTAAGAAAATAACACCTGCAACCGGAGGCAAAACTACGAATGCCGCATCACCAGCCACATTACCGTTAATACCAACAAAAATAATCGTAAATGTTACTAAAGCTGGTGCAGCACTACCAAGAACCTTTTGCATAAAGGCTGCTAAAAATCCACTTTTTTCTGCGACGCCAGCACCAATAACACAAACTAGTACCATACCCAGAGGAGCAAAACCAGAAAAATTAGAAACTGCTTTACTCCAAATCATTCTAAAACCATCTACAGTTAGTAGATTAACTACCTTGATTACCTTATGTGTTCCCGGATGTTCTGCAGACAATCCCATACTACCAAAAATAGCTGACAACACCAATACGAATATTGCCAACAAAACAAATAATGTAGCTGGATCAGGAAGTTTATTACCAGCTGCCTCGACAGTGTTCAAAAACCTATCCATCAAAGTCTTTTTAGGAACAACTTTAGTTTCATCCATATGAACCCCTCCAAAATAAATCATTTTGATTTCCTTAATTACTTATTTAAGTAACATCTTTAAGAAAATCATTCCAATATAAATACACATTGATTATATCATGAATTAGTACAAAAATCACTATTTTTAAGGAGTTTAGTCATAATTTCTTTATCATTTTAAAGCATTAACTTAAAATAAAGATTCTATCATTTATTTTCACTCTAAAAGCTGTCTCCCCTTTCAAATAAGAGCTTTAATTCCATCAAAAAAGACTGAACCCACAAGAGCTCAGTCTTTCTTATAATATTATTCTTTTTTAATGCACTTTTTACGCATATAAAAAGCCTGCGTATTTTTACTAACGTTTATTTGCACAAATCAATAGGCACAAGGGCACGCAAGCCATTGGTGCAGTCAAATTCATCCGCCTTAACACGGAATACATTCTGTAGCAAGCCAGATGTAACAATTTCCTTAGGACTGCCACTTGTTACTAAATGTCCTTCTTTAATAACCGTTACATGGTCAGCATATTGGATGGCATGGTTCAAATCATGAATTACCATAACTACGGTCAACCCAAGTTCGCGATTAAGCTTTACTAAAAGCTGCATAACCTCCAGCTGATGGCAAATATCCAGATATGTTGTAGGCTCGTCTAAAAGCAGTACCTGCGGACGTTGTGCTAACGCCATAGCAATCCAAGCTCTTTGGCGTTCACCACCGGACAATGTGTGCAGCAAGCGGTGCTGCATATGGGTCATATTAGTCTGCTCTAAAGCCCATTCTACGTGTATATGATCATCCTTGCTGCCACGACCTAAAAAACCACGATGAGGAAAGCGTCCCATTTCTACCAGGTCCTTAACGGTCAAATCCGTTGGGGCCTGGGGTGACTGAGTCAAAATTGCTAAACACTGAGCAAAGTCACGATGGCTAAAAGCATGTACATCCTTGCCCTTAAAGGTAATACTACCTGTGCAGGGCAAAATACGAGAAACAGCCTTTAATGTAGTACTTTTGCCGCAGCCATTAGGACCAATAATAGCAGATATTTTTCCCTCTGGTATTTCAAAGCTAATATCATGGATAATTTCTTTTTTATTGATAGTAACGGAAACATGCTCCGCCTTAATAATTGCAGTCATCAGATTTCCCTCCTTAACAAGAACAAAAAGAAGGGTGCACCCAAAAAGGCCATAATAATACCAACAGGTAACTCAATAGGTGCAAAAATAACTCTAGCAAAGGTATCACTTAAAGTTACAATAGCAATGCCTAAAAGACCAGCAGCAGGCAATAGATAGCGGTAATCACTGCCTATTAAAAGCCTTGCAGCATGGGGTACAACAAGGCCAACAAAGCCTAACAGACCAACAACACTGACGGCACTTGCCGCCAACAGAGCTGCAATAGCGGTCATAATAATACGAGTAACCTCTACGTTAATACCAAGACCGCGAGCCATTTCATCGCCAAGCTGAAGAATATTAAGATATGCCGCGCCTGCCAAAGCTAAAAGCAAGCCAATAATAGCGTAGGGTAATATAATACTTACATGGGGCCAGCTTCTAGCAGCCAAACCGCCAACCATCCACATCAAAGCACCATGAACACGGTCACTATAAAAAATCATTAAGCCACTAATACCTGCACTTAAAAATGCAGATACAGCAACACCTGCTAAAATAATACGTACAGGCTTAATGCCATTCTTCCAAGCCAAAATATAGATGCAGATAGCAGCCACCATAGCACCAACAAAGGCGACAGGAGTAATTAAGTATTCTAAAGCAGGGAATAAAATCATAATCACAACGCCAGCAAGACCAGCGCCGGAGGAAATACCAATAATATGTGGGTCTGCCAACGGATTACGCATTACTGCCTGCAAAATAGCACCGGACAAAGATAAATTAATACCAACTAAAGCACCAACTATGGTACGAGGCATACGGATATTCCAAATAATCTGACTTTGTGGATCATTACCAGGATTCATCAGAATATCTACAATCTGACTTAAGCTGATCACGCTAGAACCCTTAGTAAGACTCAAAAATGCACCTACAATAGCTAATATCAGAAAAAAGGATAGCACACCAAAACGCCACACGGTTCTGGAAATACCAAACTGCTCCACCGCCTGAGAAGCATCCAACTGTTTATTTTCCATCTTTAAAAACCTCCGGATATACCTGCTTAGCCATATATTCTACAGCTTCAGGATAATTCAAACCGGGATTTATCAGGAAAAGACGCTCTGGCAGCACATAAACCTTGCCCTTTTGTACAGCCTCCAAGCTATTCCAGGCAGGATTATTCTTGAAATCTGCACGCAGACGATTTTCAATTTCGTCAGCCTTACCCATAGAGGTAATAAAAATGATTTCAGGATTTTGGCCAACAAGGCTTTCCATGCTATAAGGAGTCTTTTCAGACTTGCCACCTAAAGCAGTTGCAGCCACATTATCAAAGCCTAAAATATCACTTACACAGCCTGCAATGCTCTTTTTACCTTCAACGGTTACGCTGCTGGCAGTTGCATGCATAATAACAATTTTTTTCTTACTTTTTTCAGCGGGAAGCTTGTCAGTAATAGCCTTTATTTCTTTATCCAACAGCTCGCACTCAGCCTTAGCCTTGTCCTGCGTGCCATAAACATTGCCCAAAACCATAACTGTGGATTTTACATCCTCATAAGTTTTAGCATCAAACTGGATAACATTAATATTGTTTGACTCCAAAATAGGCGTAAACTTGTCATGTTGGTTACGTCCAGCTAAAACCAAATCAGGCTTCAAACCAATTAGGGCCTCCATATTAATATTATAAACAAAGCCAACCTCCGGAACCTTTTCCATAGAAGGTGGAATAACGCCAACTCTAGATGTTGCACGACCAACAATAGTGCCACCTACTGCATCAATCATGCTCAAATAGGACGGTGTCAAGGTAACAACACGCTCTGGTTTTTTAGCAATCACCACATGTCTTCCTGCTGCATCAGTCAGCTGCATATAGGCATTTTCCACAGAAGCCTGTTTTTTTTCATTACCCCCACAGCCTGCCAAGGCCAACATAAATACACCTAAAAGCAAGCAGATTATTTTCTTAAAGCTCATAATATTTCACCTCAAAATATCAGCAAGAATTATATAAAATCAAGTTATTTATACTAAGAATTTCTCTCATTAAAACCTTCTTCATAATAACACAAATGCTAGTATCAGTCAATGTAAACGCTTCCTTAGCTATGTGTTTCATATTACTATTTTTAAGATAAATACAGGCTTAAATATCTGTATCAAGAAAGTTTTTTACATACATAATACCTCTGCCCATCAATAGCTGACTAAGAAAATATATATCTTTCCTGCAAAAAGACTCCTAAGATTATTTGTAAACACATAAATAGAAGTGATATAATAGATATATTAGGCCTTTCTCAAACTAGTACGCTTAGAAGGTCTATAAACAGTTTTTTCAGGTATTTTTAGGGTTAAATAAGTTATATACCTACGAATGCACAAGCTAAAGCTGCTAATAAAAAATTTCAGAGCTATTGCTCTGAGCATATTATACAAGGAGTGAATATAATGGATTATAAAGTATTAATTAATCGTATTAATGAACTTGCTCACAAAAAGAAGTCTGAGGGACTGACTCCAGAAGAGCTTATAGAGCAAAAAAAACTGTATGCTATTTATCTAGACGGCATCCGCACTCAGCTTAAAAACCAGCTGGATAACATTGAAGTCGTAGACGAGCTTCCCAAAAATCAGCACTAAAATGAGCTTTGAGCTTACACCAAATCCAAAGGCACAGCTAACCCCTGCAATGATTGCCTATGAGGATGAATTTTTATTAATTATTGATAAGCCTGCTGGTATGCTAGTTCATCCAACAGTCAATGAGCGTGGCTTTACCCTTTATGACTATGTAAGCAATTACTACACACGTCAAGGCATCACTGCAGGTATTCATCCTGTGTCACGTCTTGACCGCAACACATCAGGACTTGTAATTTTTGCTAAGGAGCCTATTGTACAGTTTTGGCTGTCACAGCAACAAATGCAAAAATCTTACTTGGCAATTGTTACAGGAAATCTGCCTGCTGACGAGGGAATTATTGAAGCACCCATAGCTCGTAAAGATGGTAGTATAATTGAACGCTGTGTTGATTTTGAAAAGGGTAAATATTCAAAAACTGCCTACAAGCTACTCAAAAGGGTTAAGGATAAATCATTAGTTGAGCTACAGCTCTTCACAGGACGCACTCACCAAATACGCGTCCACATGGCGTACATTGGCTGTCCTCTTTTTAATGATAATCTTTACGGTACACCTGGTCCCCAATCACGTCATGCATTACATGCCTATAAAATTGGCTTTATCCATCCTGTCAGTGATGTTCCCCTTGAAATCACTCGCGAGCTTCCAGCTGATTTACGCAGGCTGCTGTAGCGTTTGATATTCTCCCCTTGACAAAGGGGAGGCAAGAGTTCCTTATTGCACACATCTTTATGTTGAACTACAAAAAAGCTATCCCAAAATCTGAGAGTATGCTATAATTAGAGTATACTAAATATAATTTAAGGAGGAGTCGTAAATGCCCTTAGTTACAACTACTGAAATGTTTAAAAAAGCTTATGAAGGTCACTATGCTGTAGGTGCCTTCAACGTTAATAATATGGAAATCATCCAAGGTATCGTTGCTGCTGCAAAACAAGAACAATCTCCCTTAATCCTGCAAGTTTCTGCAGGTGCTCGTAAATATGCTAGCCATATCTACCTGATGAAACTTGTTGAAGCAGCTATCGAGGATACTGGTCTGCCCATCGCTCTGCATCTTGACCATGGCGAAGACTTTGAAATCTGCAAAGCCTGCATCGACGGTGGCTTTAGCTCTGTTATGATTGATGGCAGTAAACATCCCTTTGAAGAAAATATCGAAATGACCAAACGCGTTGTTGAATATGCACACAGCAAGGGCGTTGTTGTAGAGGCTGAGCTTGGCCGTCTGGCTGGCGTAGAAGACGCTGTTAAGGTTAACACTAAAGATGCAACCTACACTGATCCTGACCAAGCTGTAGAATTTGTTGAACGTACTGGCTGCGACTCCCTGGCAATTGCTATTGGTACCAGCCACGGTGCCTACAAATTCAAAGGTGATCCGGAATTAGACTTTGCTCGTCTGGAAAAAATCACCAATATGCTGCCTAACTTCCCGCTGGTTCTCCACGGTGCTTCCACCGTTATTCCTTCCTTCGTTGAAGAATGCAACAAATACGGCGGTAAACTGGACGGTGCTCAAGGTGTTCCCGAAGACATGCTGCTGAAAGCAGGCAAATTCGGCGTTTGCAAAATCAACATCGACACCGACCTGCGCCTGGCTATGACCGCTTCCGTTCGTAAACATTTGGTTGAGCATCCGGAAGACTTTGACCCCCGTCAATATCTGAAGCCTGCTCGTCAAGCTATCCAAGACATGGTAGCACACAAAATCCGCAACGTACTGAACAGCAGCAACAGACTGTAATCCCACATATAAACAGCAATCCCCTGACCACAACGGTCAGGGGATTTTTTTGCATTGCTTGAAAGCGTAAACTAAAAAAGCTTTTTACTATACTCCTTCATACTGCATATACCCAAAGAATGTCCTATGCTTTTATATGCTTATTCCTTATTCAATGATCACATACATATCTTAATTAACAAACACCTGCCTGAGAAAGCAAAATGGACTATGCTCGATACATAGTCCATTAATTTTTTAGCCTGCTTTTATTTTTTTGCCATTAGGCACACGCCCATACGTCCAGTTTTGCCGTTTTCTGCTCTATAGGAGCAAAACAACTTGCTGTTGTGAGCGGTGCAAACCCCTGCCACAGCAATACTTGTGGATGGAACGCCACACTCCAACAGTTGTTTGACATTATATCCCCATAAATCAAGCATATACTTGCCCTGCTCCTCCTTAGGAGCAAAAAACTCTTCATAGCCTGTGGCCTGATTGCGGACAAAGTCGTCCACCTCATAGCAGCATTGACCGATAGAAGGACCAATAGCAGCAATAACATTTTCTGCCTTAGTTCCAAATTCATCCGCCATGACACCCAATGTTTTTTGTGCGATTTTAGCCACTGTACCACGCCAGCCTGCATGTGCCAGACCAACAGCTCCGCTCGCAATATCTGCCAAAAGCACAGGAACGCAATCCGCATAGAAAAGCATTAAGGGTACATCCTTAATATTACAAATTAAGGCATCTGTATCAGCAATAGTGTTTTCAAAAGAAACTGCGCCACTTCCTGCCATTTCCTTAGTAACAAGCATCACCTTGCTGCCATGGACCTGCTGACAGGTAGTAAACTGGTCTGCATTTACACCTAAGGCTTTAGCAAAGCCCCTACGATTTTCTACCACTAAACGAGGATTATCACCAACATGCAGTGCAAGGTTTAATGTATCCTCTACAACTTCGCTAGCGCCATTAAGTCTGCAGCTGCAGCCATGAATAAAGCCAGCCTTCTCTAATAAAGGAAAGCTGCCGTACCAAAGATTATTTTTTTGCAGCAAATGAAAGTTTTCCATAATATCTCCTGTGTTTCTTGTCATCCTTGTGCAAAACAGTATCACAATGCCAAGGCTAATTTCATATTTTTGTAATTGTAAAGCCTACAACTAGAAAAGCATCTAATTGTAGGCTATTACTTATGTATTATGATGATTGATTGTTAGCATATAAACGTCTGATAACGAATATTACCCCGATTCTCCAATCACCACTTGACTCTTATTTTGCTTTTTTCTCGCACACACCACAACGACTGCAGCCATCGAAGCACATAGGAGTAAATTTACCTTCCTCACTACGCTTCAGCTCCAGCGCCAGATATTCATTAGTTACGCCCATATCAAGGTGGTTCCATGGTAAAGGCTGACCTACATTAAGCTCTCGCCCTGCCAGCTCCTCAATATCCACACCACGTTCTTTTAGCACGCTCTTAAGGTTTTGTTCACTCTCATGGGCTGCTAAAAGTGCCTCACCTATACGGCGGTCACCACGAGCTAGTACTGCCTGCACTACGGATTCTCGTAAAGACTCAGTAATCAGTTTAATATGACGATTTTTCTTTAAGCCATCATTAAGCATTTTAAAGCGTCTCTTTAAAGTACGTACATCACATAAGGGTGCCCATTGATAAGGAGTAAAGGGTTTGGGTACAAAGCCGTTTACAGAAATAACTAGCTCGCCCTTGTTGCCAACCGCATCCATCTTGTCACGAATGCGCAGAATCATGGCAATCATCTCTTCAATATCCTCGTCCTCCTCACCTGGAAGACCAATCATATAGTACAGCTTAATATTGCGCATACCAGCGCCTGCAGCCAGCTCTATAGCATTATAGACATGCTCTTCAGTAATACCCTTATTAATACTATCACGCATACGGCTGCTGCCTGCCTCAGGTGCAACAGTCATAGTACGCTGACCACTAGCAGCCAACGCCTGCGACATCTGTTCATCCAAGGTATCTGCACGCAGAGATGCTACAGAAAAGCTAATCCCCTGCTCTGCTAAATAGGCAGTCAGCTCTTTAATCTGAGGATGGTCAGAAACTGCCGCTCCCATCAGACCAACCTTTTTAGTACGCTCAGGACGATTAGCAATATCTGCTAAAATGTTCTCCAAGGCGCGTGGACGGGGCTTGCGGAAGCAATAGCCTGCCATGCAAAAACGGCAGTGACGGCCACAGCCACGAGCAACCTCAACGATAAACATATCCTCAAACTCCGTCTCACTAGTCACAATAGCAGATGTATGGGGATAGGCATCTATATCCTTAGTCCATTGACGCTTAATCATTTCAGGAGCAGGCTCTAAATTCTTCATACCTGCGAAAACGCCATTTTCGTCATATTGTGGTTCATAAAACTTAGGCACATAAACTCCAGAAATCTGAGTAAGCGCTTCTAGACGCTCATCCTTGCTTGCCTTGCTGTAAATAGTGTCCAAAATATTCTGCACCGTTTCCTCGCCCTCGCCAATAACAAAGGCATCTGCAACCTCAGCCAGTGGCTCAGGATTAAAGGTTGCACAGGGGCCGCCAATAATAACTAACGGCTCCCGCTGGTTACGCTGTGCAGCACGCAGCTTGATATTACCTAAATCTAAAATAGTAAGCAGATTATCGTAATCCATTTCAAAGGACAGCATTACGAAAATTACTGCAAAATCAGCTAAAGGACGCTGTGTTTCCACACTTAAGAGCGGGGTTTTACTCTTAATATGCTCCTTCATATGCTGACGTGACGGCAGAAAGAAGCGCTCGCAGGCGCTGTCACCACGTCCATTAATCATCTGATACAAAATGTGCATACCCAGATTGGACATACCCAGATGATATTCGTTAGGATAAACAAAAGCTACAGGGTGGCGTAATCCCGGAGGATAAACCTGTGCCCCCCATTCCTTTTCCTGTAATTCCTTTAAATAATTCTTAATTATTCGAGACAATTTTTATCCTTTCTCATTATTTGCCTAGCTTTTTCTCAAACAAATCTATAACCGTTTTTAAAACCTTCAATCGTGCATAATACTTATTATTGCCCTCAACAATAGTCCAAGGAGCATAATATGTATCAGTGCGTACTAGCATTTCGTTGACAGCCTCCTCATAGGCTTCCCACTTATCACGGTTGCGCCAATCCTCTTCGGTAATCTTCCATTGCTTGTTAACATCATTCTGACGTTCATTGAAGCGGCGCAGCTGCTCATCCTTATCAATTTGCAGCCAAAATTTAGCAATAGCAACGCCGTGCTCTGCCCACTGCTGCTCCATATCCTTAATTTCATCATATGCTCGCTGCCATTCACTAGGTTTAGCAAAGCCCTCTATACGCTCAACCATCACTCGACCATACCAGCTGCGGTCAAAAATAGCAATAGTACCAGGTGCAGGCTGATGAATCCAAAAACGCCATAAATAATGAAACTGCTTTTCTACAATATTAGGAGCTGCCATAGGATTTACACTAAAGCCCAAAGGGTCAAGTGCTGCAGTCAGACGTCTGATAGCACCACCCTTACCAGCCGCATCCCAGCCTTCAAAGCAAAATATAGACGGAATACGTGCCTTGAACATATCTACTTGAAGCTGTGTCAGCTTTTTCTGATATTTGTCCAGCCTATCCTTATATTCATCCTTAGACATTTCCTGATTAGACTCGACTCTACTCAAAACATCATAGGAGGTAGCAGCACGAACAGTAGGTGCGTCATAGCTGGGTGTTACCAATGCACGCTCTAAGGTCTCAACAATGGATTTAATTACCTCTAGCTGAGCATTACGATTATCATCGGCAGCGATTAAATGCCAAGGAGCATTAACAGTATCAGTTTCGCCAAGCATTTTCTCATAGCGCTCTAAAAATTCGTCATAATTCTCAGACTCCTCAATAGTAGGACACATATCACGCCATGTCTTGCCTAAGGACCTATAATGCTTAGACAGATTTTTCTTTTGCTGTCCAGGTGTAACGTGAAGAAAATACTTCAAGATAATGTAATTATCATCCGTAAGCATTTTTTCAAAATTATTAATATGACTATAGCTTATTTTATCACCATGCTTTGTATCACCAAGCACCTCATTAGCGTGCTTTAAATAATACCAGCTACGATGATACACAGCAATATTGCCCTTTGCTGGCAGCTTCTGCCAAAAGAACGTAAAGAATGGATAATCATTGTTTCTGTTTACCATATCAACTGTAGAGTAAACATTAAATCCACGAGCATCCATGCACTGCATCATCTTATTAATGATGGTACTGCGCCTTGCGCCACACCAACCCTCAAACACGATGATAATAGGCTTTTTAGCATCACGAGCTTTGCGCTGAATTAGACCAAGACGCTGCTCAAGTCCATCCATTGTCTCATTAAAATCACTCTTAGATACCTTTTTGCTCATATCCAGATTTTCTAACATCTTTGATTAATCCCCCTCTCCGTAGGGCTTTAATGCCCTAGGCTTGCCCAGGATTTCCTCCATGATAACACCATTTACCAAGGAGGCATGTTTAAAGCGTTTACGCTTCTTTTGTGCACCCTCAACCTGAAGCGGTGCAGAGCTTCTGCTCAAGGATACACTGCCAATATCGCCATATTTACCAATTGGCTCACGATATACACGACCTTTTTCGTGTTCTATATGGCAATCATCACCATGAACAGGCTTATAATCTGGTACTATTACCTTATCACCAAAAATGATACTACCATCTTTTTCACGAGCAGCATCACGCAGAACATCATTACCATAACGAATGGTAGAGCCATCCTTTTCCATTGAACTATCCTTAAGAACAGTGCTGCCGTCAGACTCAGTACCACCATCATATAAAATACCAGAGCCATCCTTCTCTACAGCAGCATCTCGCAAAATACTAGTGCCATCATGGACTATAGGACCGCCAATACCATTATGTTTCTCCTGATTGCTAGAAGCCTCTTTGTCTCGCATCTTCTGCTCAAACATTTCTGCCGGCGTAGGCTTCCTAGTCGGATTAGGCTCATACTCCACCTCATCCTCACAATCATAATCGTAATCGTAATCAGCGGACTCCTGCGGATATTCCTCCGTAGGCTCTTGCCTGCGCCTTTTCTTTCCAAAAATTGTAGTCAATATTCCTCTAAATATCATAAAGATAATTACTACGGGAATTATCTTATCTAAAATATCAAACAGCATAGGAATAACCTCGCTTATTTGCCGCTAACAGGATTTTTCTCTCCTTCAGGAGCTACATCAGCTATGGTTTGGCGCATTTGAGTATCAGCCTGAATATTATTCAGACGATAGTAATCCATTACACCAAGACGACCATTAGCCAAAGCTTCAGCCATCGCTACAGGAACCTTAGCCTGTGCTTCAACTACCTTAGCCTGCATTTCTTGAGTATATGCCTTCATTTCCTGTTCCTTAGCAACTGCCATAGCACGACGTTCCTCAGCCTTAGCCTGAGCAATGCGTTTTTCAGCCTCTGCCTGATCAGTCATTAAAGCAGCACCAATATTACGTCCTACATCAACGTCAGCAATATCAATGGACAGAATCTCAAAAGCAGTGCCTGCGTCCAATCCCTTATCCAGAACAGTTTTAGAAATATAATCAGGGTTTTCTAATACCTTGCTGTGGTCTAAGGAAGAACCTACATTAGTTACAATACCCTCTCCAACACGAGCAATAATAGTTGCTTCGCCAGCACCGCCAACCAAACGGTCAATATTAGCACGTACAGTTACACGAGCCTTAACCTTCAGCTCAATACCATCCTTAGCAACTGCAGAAACCACAGGAGTTTCAATAACCTCAGGATTAACACTCATTTGAACAGCCTCTAAAACGTTACGACCAGCCAAATCAATAGCGCAGCCACGTTCAAAGCTCAGGTCAATCTGCGCACGATGTGCAGCAATAAGAGCATCAATAACACGATCCACATTGCCGCCTGCCAGATAGTGTGCCTCTAATTGATTAACCTCTAAATCCAAGCCAGCCTTATTAGCCTTAATCAAGGGCAAAACTATTTGGGAAGCAGGTACACGACGAAGGCGCATACCAATCAAATTAAAAATACCTACATTTACACCTGCTGCAATTGCAGAAATCCACAATCCAATAGGCACAAAATTGAAAAATACGGCAATAAAAATTACAGCTAAAATAAAGCTAAAGCCACTGCCGAAAACTAATCCAAATAAAGCGTCCATTCACTTCACTCCTTACATACATCTACAAAAATTTTGCTGCCTTCTACCTTTACTATACGCACTGCAGCACCCTTAGAAACATATTCTCCCAGACTAATAACGTCAAGTCTTTTGCCATCCACAAGCACAGTTCCCGCAGGTCTTAGGACTGTGAGGGCTGTACCCTCCTTTCCCAAAAGCTCAGCCATGTTCTGACCACCAGTATAGCCCTCGCTGTTGCGCTGCTTATCCCACAAAACAAATGGATTCCACTTGCTTTCCTTGGGCAAGTAGAAAAACAACGCCGCTAACACGATAATCAAAATCAGGTAAAGACCAGCAATCATTAGCAGCGCAGGCATACCTCCGCCTACTAGATAGTAACCACTGCCTGTAAGACACGCTAAGCCCGCGACACCAAAAATGCCGATACCAGGAGCTGAAAGCTCCATTGCCATAAGTATAATTCCTGCTACAAGCAGATACAACTCTAACGGCATAGTACACCTCCTTTGCCAAAATCTATAATACAATTATAACAAATACAAAGTAAAAATAAAATAACCGCGCTAGAAATCTCTAGCACGGTTATCATTTTTGTCATTTAAGTAGATCTCGAACGATGGCGTTAATACGCTTACCATCAGCACGGCCTTTGGTTTTTGCCATAACAGCAGGCATTACTTTACCCATGTCCTTCATGGTAGTAGCGCCAACCTCAGCAATTACTTCAGCCACGATAGCTTTAAGCTCGTCATCACTGAGCGCCTCCGGAAGATATTTCTTAAGAATTTCAATCTCTTCCTTAGCTTGGGCAACCAATTCGTCACGGCCAGCTTTCTCGAATTCCTCGAGAGAGTCCTGACGCATTTTGACCTCTTTCATCAATACAGCTAAAACTTCATCATCGTTCAGTTCGCGCTTGTCATTGATTTCTACGTTTTTAATATTAGCACGTACCATGCGGATAACAGCGAGACGCATTTTACCTGCTTCTCTATCCTTCATAGCCTGCTTCATATCTGCAGTCAATTGGTCTTTTATAGACATACAGCCCGCCTCCAATTATCTGGTTTTACGTTTTCTGGCTGCTTCGGATTTTTTCTTACGGGCAACGCTAGGTTTTTCATAGTGCTCGCGTTTTCTAACCTCAGAAAGAATACCTGCTTTTTGGGTTGCTCTTTTGAATCTGCGCAGTGCGCTGTCTAAAGTTTCGTTCTTGCCAATTTTAATTTCTGCCATCTGATCTCCCTCCCTCCACACACTTAGGGAAGTGTATATGCAATTTACGTTCCTAGATGAATGCACCTAAAAACACTTACTAAGATATTATACAAGAAAGTTCAACCAATGTCAAGGATTAACAAGGAGGCCAACCCAAAGCTTTGCCGCCAATTACATGAATATGAAGATGTTTTACGGTTTGTCCACCATCGTCACCAGTATTGATAACTACGCGGAAACCCTTCTCCATAATACCTGTTTTTTCAGCAATCATTTTTACCTTTCCCATCATGTATGCAACCAATTCGGGATCAGCAGTAGTAACATTATCAGTATGTTCCTTGGGCAGCAGCAGTACATGTACAGGAGCTGCAGGAGCAACGTCATAAATTGCTACCATTTTATCGTCTTCATATACCTTGTTAGAAGGAATGTCGCCTTTAATAATTTTGCAAAAAATGCAATCCTCAGCCATGTCTTTTCCCTCCTCTCGTCAATGCATTATCTTTATATTATTCGCTAAAACTTAAAATATTCCTGCCTATAATCACAAGCAAAACAAATTTTAATTTTAGAAAATATCAAATTATAGGATTAAAGCTTACCTACTAAATAATCGTCCTCAACACCAACAATGTGTACAGTGCGGATTTGGTCGCACAGCTCTTGTCCGCCTTCTACTACAACACGCATGTAAGCTCCACAAAGGCCTTCTACATGATTGTCATCTACAGGCTGCTCAAATTGCACGGTTACGTCCTTACCAATCCAGTAAGTCATAGCCTCGTGCTGCATTTCCTTATCCAGCTCGGACAAACGTGCTGCACGCTCCTGCTTTACCTGCTCCTCTACCTGATTAGGCATTTTTTCTGCAGGAGTTCCTTTTCTCTTGGAATAGGGGAAAATATGCATCTTAGCAAAACCACAGCTGCGAGCAAAGGCCAATGTTTCTTCAAAGTCCTCTTCTGTTTCTCCAGGAAAGCCAACAATTATATCAGTTGTAATAGCCACATCCGGTACATAGGAACGTATTTCCTTTAAAAGCTCTGCAAAGCGTGCAGTATCATAGGGGCGGTGCATAGCCTTAAGCACCTTGTCACAGCCACTTTGCAGCGGCAAATGCAGATGATGGCACAATCTAGGCTCCTTTGCCATAAGCTCCATCAGTCTTGTTTCTACCTCAACAGATTCCAAGGAGCCCAAACGCAAGCGCTCAACACCGGGCACGCTTAGCGCTGCTTCTACAGCATCATAAAGGCTCAGCTTAACGCCGTCCTTAGCCAGCTCCTTGCCATAGCAGCCAAGATGAATACCGATAAGGACAACCTCCTTATAGCCTGCTGCAACCAGCTTAGTTATTTCTTCTTTAATACTCTCTAAGCTACGACTACGCAGCGGACCACGAGCAAAGGGAATAATGCAATAGGTGCAATACTGGTTACAGCCCTCCTGAATTTTCAGGAAAGCACGGGTTTTATTGGTCTCAGTACCTGCACCCAGCTCCTCAAAGCGAGTATCAACGGTCATTTTTTGTACATTGTCAAGAATATCATCACGCTTGCTAGTCAACGCCTGCTCTACCAGCTCCACAATACGTGCGCGCTCCTGGTTGCCAATTATAACATCAACACCATCAATAGCACGTACTTCATCTGGAGCAGTTTGGGGATAACAGCCAGTTACAACGGTCAGTGCCATAGGATTATGACGTACTGCACGGTTGATAATCTGACGTGATTTACGTTGGCCTGTATTAGTAACAACACAGGTGTTAACAAGGTAAACATCAGCATCCTCATTAAAGCCAACTACCTTGTAGCCTGCAGACTTAAAAATAGCCTCCATGCTGGCAGTATCTGCCTGATTAACCTTACAGCCCAATGTATAAAAAGCAATTCTCCTCATTATTTAAAACTCCTAAAAATCTAAAAACTAAATCAGTCGCCTAAATCGCCTGTCTCGTAAAAAATAGCACTAATTGCCACAAGACCTGCTGTTTCTGCACGCAAAATACGCCTACCCAAGCTTACTGCCATAGCGCCTGCATTTTTAGCAAGCTCCAGCTCATGCTCACTGATACCGCCCTCAGGACCAATAATCAGCAGCAAATCAGTAATCCCTTGCTCCTCCGCCTTACGCAAAGCAGCCTTCAGACTCAGGCGGTCCTCACACTCATAGGCAATAATCTTAGTGCTGCAGTCATTAGCCGCTAGCATTGCTGCCATAGTCTGTACAGGCTGAATTTGTGGAATAATATCACGCTTGCTTTGCTTAGCAGCAGACTCTGCAATTTTTTGCCAGCGCTCCACCTTTTTATCAGCCTTAGCACCATCAAGACGTACTACGGAATGCTCCATTGCCACAGGAACAACACTATAAGCACCCATTTCTACAGCCTTTTGGATAATAAAATCCATCTTTTCACCCTTAGCCAAACCTTGAGCAAGAATCAGTCTTACTCTTGGCTCGTGGCTTTCAGCCAGCTTTTCAATACAGTGTACTGTAACCTGCTCACTATCAATGGCAACTATCTCAGCCAATGCACTGACGCCATCATCGCTAACAATCTGTAGCTGTGCTCCAGGCTGCATACGCAAAACCTTGCTAATATGACGTGCATCAACACCGGAAATAGTCATTTCTTCACTATATAATTGGGGAACAAAAAATCTATGCATCTTATTATCCTTTATGCCTTACGCATTTGCATTACAACCCAACCACCACGATGGTCAATATTAACAACCTCTAAGCCATTAAGCTTAGCCTCAGCCTCAATATCTTCTACACGCTCTTCAATAATGCCACTTGCCAGGAAAATACCATCATCCTTTAGTTTTACGGGAATATCCTTCAGCAGCATAATAATTATATCAGCAATGATATTAGCAATAATCAGGTCGGCCTTGCCTTCAGTACCATGGAGCAGGTCGCCCTCTTTAACATCGATTTTATCACTCAAATTGTTTTCTGCAACATTTTCACGAGCAACACGTACAGCTACACCGTCAATATCAACGGCCTTTACCTCTTTAGCACCAAGCAAGGCTGCAGCAATAGCCAAAATACCACTGCCTGTACCAACATCAAATACAGTTGCATCAACAGGTAAAACCTTCTCCAAACGCTCCATGCACATATTGGTGGTATGGTGAGTGCCAGTGCCAAAAGCCATACCAGGGTCAATTTCAATTACATGCTCGCCCTCAGCAGGAGTGTAATCCTCCCAGCTAGGCTTGATTACCATGCTCTTACCAACATGGGTAACATGGAAATATTGCTTCCATTCATTAGCCCAATCCTGCTCACTAACAGTACGGAAACGAGTATTACCAAAACGATAATTACCTATGCGCTCTTCAACTAAGGCCAGCTCAGACTCAATAGCAGCCAGTCTATCCTGCAGCTTTTCGTCATCAGCATAGTATGCACTTACTGTAACAACCTCGGTATTTTCCTGCTCAGGAATATCACACAGCTCCCAGGTGCCGGAGTTGCGCAGCTCATTAATCAGCTGCGGATCCTCAATAGCAACGCCCTTCGCACCAACACTGTTCATAATATCAGCAACAGCCTCTACGGCCTCATGGGTTACTGCAACATTTACTTCAATCCACTGCATATTCATTCTCCTTTACATATAAAGCTTATTATTAACATTCTGCCAACTCTAGGCAAAAAATAAAAATTGCGTATACTATATGATAACATTTTTTAGGAATAATGAAAAGAAGTTAGACTTACCATTTTACTAATCATACGCTCGGTCTCTAATCTTGTAGACAATACTATAGACCCACGCCCAACTTTTAAATTACTATTCCTTCTTCCTTAGCAATATTTATAATCTCTTCCTCACTTACCTTAGTACATTTCGCAATTACATCTACTGCCATCTTCTCTTGCAACATATTAATAACAACCTCTATTGTTTTTTCTTCACGACCCTCTTTACGACCCTCTATTTTACCAATCATTCGCTCTTCCTTTAATCTAGTAGACAGCACCATAAACTCATACCTCACTTCCTTATCATACTTCAGCCGTACCACTTCCTCCTCTACCTCACTAGTAAAGTCATCCTTAGGCACGTGGTCATTGACATATTGTAAAAAGTTCTTTATTAGCGGCGATACATCGCCTTTCTTGCCCAAAGTATTTAAAAACAGTACAGACACTCCGTTTTGAAGCTCTAGCTCCAAATTCTCCAAGCATCTGCTTTTAAAGCTATACATATATCTACCTTCGTGAAACAAATCAAAAGCACAGATAAAAATCAATACCAGTGGTGGCAGCTCATCATAATCCTGCCCCTTTTGCAGCATATCCGTATCAATGATGGACTGATAATATCTGGTACGTTTAGGCAGCACCTGCTCTTTATTACTAGAGCCCAAAATATCTCTAACCTGCATCTCTATATTGTAATGTGTATTGTTTTCATCTGCCAGCAGCACGTCTAAACGCACTCCCCTGCTATCAATGTAGGCATCAATTGTTTTTTCAGTTTCCAGATAAGTTATATCTTGCACCGAAGACTGCATAATTTCACTAATCAGCTTCATGCAGATGCGCTTACACTGCATAACCTTTTTAAACATAAAGTCATTTTGGATAGTTAAGTCTTCATACTTAGGTAAATTCATCCTTATCCTCCTCTAGTATATCATATTTTCAAGGTACAGATAATGCGCATTATCCTAAATAAAAAAGCGCTTTAGCCGAAAGCTCGACTAAAGCGCCACTGGTCCAAATAACCAGGCAAGATATCCCATGCAGACACCCTGCAACTGTAGTTATTATAGCATATACAAGTTCATATTTCAAACATATTTTTATTCCTTTTTTCTGTTGCTAGCCATAAACCATAATTATCTTTAATAGCAAAAGCAAATATCCAAATAGTATATAACACCTCCTCTTGACTTAATATCCTTCCCTATCTATAATATGCTTAAAGATATTTCGTGGACAAAATAGATTTTTTCCACTGAGAGTGGACATTAAAAGATAATTAGGAGGAGCTATTTTATGCTGACACTGGACAAAATTTATCATGCGTCCTTTATGCTGAAAAGCATTGCTCGCAAAACTGACTTGATTGCAGCCCCCAACCTGAGCGCAGGCAAGGAGCTGTACCTAAAAACTGAAAATCTACAGGTAACTGGTAGCTTTAAGCTGCGTGGTGCCTACTACAAAATCAGCCAGCTGACAGAAGAAGAACGCAGTAAGGGCGTTATTGCCTGTAGTGCCGGCAACCACGCGCAGGGCGTAGCTTTGGCTGCAACCCGTATGGGTATTAAGAGCATCATCTGCATGCCTGATGGCGCACCCATTATGAAGGTTGAAAATACCAAACGTCTTGGTGCACAGGTGGAGCTTGTTCCTGGTGCCTATGACGAAGCACACGACCGTGCAGTGGAGCTGCAAAAGGAAACTGGTATGACCTTTATCCATCCCTATGATGATGAACTGGTTATGGCAGGTCAAGGCTCCATTGGTTTAGAAATTCTTGAACAGCTTCCTGATGTAGAAGCAGTTATCGTTCCTATTGGTGGTGGCGGACTTATTTCTGGTGTAGCCTTCGCCATCAAAGCCCTACGCCCAGAGGTCAAGGTATATGGCGTACAGGCAGCAGGCGCAGCCAGCATGTACAAAGCATACCACGAAAAGCACTATTGCACCTTGGATTATGTAAAAACCTTGGCTGATGGTATTGCCGTAAAAACTCCTGGCGAAAACACCTATGAAATCATCAATAAATATGTAGACGATATCGTTACAGTTAGTGAAGATGAAATTTCTGCAGCTATTTTAACATTGATGGAAAAACAAAAGCTGGTTGCAGAAGGTGCAGGTGCAACTCCTGTAGCAGCAGCACTTTTCAACAAGCTGCCCATCGAAGGCAAAAAAACCGTCTGCCTTGTATCTGGTGGCAATATTGACGTCAATATCCTATCCCGCGTTATTACTCGTGGTTTGATTACTGGCGGTCGCCAAGCACACCTTATTATCAACATGGAGGATAGACCTGGTCAGCTCAAGCGTGTTGTTGATATTATCAGCAAATGCGGTGCCAATGTTGTCAGCGTACACCATGACCGCTCTGACGCCAATATGCCCATTACCAGCTGTATCCTAAAGCTGAGCTTGGAAACTAGAGACGCTAAACAAATCCGCGAAATCATTGACTATTTAGAAACTGATGGCTTCTGTGTAGTTAACCGCAACAGCGCATCTTCCTCCTGCTGCGAATAAGATTTGAATCTCAATAGCCCTAGATTAAGTATTAAAGCATCGCAAAATTAGCGGGTCTATAATAGCTGAATACAACAAAGCTACAAATCATTTAAGCCCTGAACCATCGTAGTTCGGGGCTTTTAATATGTAAGCCGCAATTTAATTAAATTATTCACAAATATCATATACCCTATTATCTAGATTCAAGAACATTCTTAAGCATATAAATAAAAACGGCTCCAAACATTTCCCGGGGAATGTTTGGAGCCATTATATTTATGTCAGTATTTATTGAGACTGTTTAACCTTATATCAGGCCAAAAGCTATTATTTAGTGATAAGCTCAATGAGCTTTAAGGTCATACGGCAGGATTTTTCTACGGCATCCATAGGCATGAATTCGCAGTTGGAATGGAAGTTATGAGCACCAGTGAAATAGTTGGGAGTCAAAATTCCCTTAGTGGAGATAAAGGAACCATCGGTACCGCCACGCATAGCCAAATTCTTAGGCTCGATTTCCAGCTCCTTCATAGCTTCAAAGATGTAGTCAATGCACATTTTGTTATCCTCACGGATAGCATCGGCAATGTTGGCATAAACATCAGTAATTTCCATCTTAATTTCTGCCTTCGGATTTTTAGCCTTAACATATTCCAAAGCATCAGCAAGATATTTTTTACGTGCTTCGTACATAACCTTATTATGGTCACGAATCTTAATATTCAAGTGAGCCTCGGCAGCGTTGGACTCAATGGAGCCAACCCAGATAAAGCCTTCAGTACCCTCAGTATGCTCCGGAGTTTGCATTCTATCCAAGCAATTGATGAAGTCCACAGCAACCAGACCAGGATTTACCAAGGTGTTCTTTGCGGACATAGGATGAGCAGTTACACCCTTGATATCAATAAGAGCAGTACCTGCGTTAAAGGTTTGATATACTACCTCACCTAACTCGCAGCAGTCAATAGTGTACGCAAAATCAACGGGGAATTTGCTGAAGTCCATCATCTTGCTGCCGCACAGACCAACCTCTTCATCAGGAACAAAGCCAACATAAATATCACCATGAAGAATATCCTTGTTTTCTGCCAAAGTTTCAAAGGCAACCATCATATTAGCAATAGCAGCCTTGTTGTCAGCACCCAGAACGGAAGTACCGTCAGTTACAATCAGGTCACTGCCGATATAGTTGTTCAGCTCAGGATGCTCGCTTACTTTGATATAAATTTGTTTCTCCTCGTTCAGCAATACATCACCACCTTGGTAGTTTTTCACTACCTGGGGATGAACCTCAGGAGAAAGGTTAACGTCAACAGTATCCAGATGCGCAACCCAACCAACAGCAGGAACCTTGTGGTAGCCTTCGGGCAAATTTGCAGGCAGCTTGCCTGTCAGCACGCAGTATTCACTGATTTCCAAATCAACAAAGCCCAGCTCTGCCAAATCAGCCTTCAAAAGCTCTGCCAGCTTCCATTGACCTTCAGTACTGGGAACAACTGCTGCACCTTCAATAGATTGAGAGGAAATAGCAGCATAACGGAAAAAGCGTTTAGTAAGACGTTCTTGCATGTTCATAATAAAAAACTTCCTTTCCAAAAAGAAAACTAAGATATGTATGGCGAAGGCTCCGCCTAAGTATCTTCATACCTTGGGGAGCCTAAGCACTTCACGAGTTCCTTACGGCCTCTATTTTATTACATTACACGACGAGGATATACATAATCTGCCTGCAAGCCTAAAGGAATATCCAGGCCCCAGAATACATACAGCATGATGGTAAGGCTTACCAGAAGAGCTATGGTGTAAGGCAGCATCAGAGAGCTGAGAGTACCAATACCTGCACTCTTAACGTATTTTTGGCAATACAGGATAATCAAAGGATAAAAGGCAAACATAGGAGTTACTACGTTTACAGCAGAGTCACTGACACGGAAGGCAACCTGAGTCAGCTCAGGAGCAATGCCAACAGCCATCAGCATCGGAACAAAGATAGGAGCTAAAATTGCCCATTTAGCAGATGCAGAGGTAATAATCAGATTCAGCATTGCAACAAAGATAATAATGCCAAATACAGTTACCTGTGGAGGCAGTGCTAAGGATTTCAAGAATTCTGCACCAGAAATAGCAATCAATGCACCCATGTTGGAGGCACCAAAGGCATACAGGAATTGTGCAGCAAAGAAGTAGAATACTATCAGCTGTACCAAGGTTTTAGTAATATCCTCCATAGCCTTGGTTACGTCCTTAGGAGATTTGAATTTACCAACCATAACGCCATAAACCAAGCCAATGGTACCTGTAAATAAAAACAGCAGGGAAACGATGGATTGCATAATGGGTGCCTTAAAGCTTGCCAGCATACCATCACTATCGCGGAAGATGGAATCAGCAGGCAGCAGCAGCATTACCAAACCAATAGCCATAGCAGTAAACACAGCAGAAGCAGTGTAGAAGGCACGGTTTTCCTGAGGAGTAACTGCAGTATTAGCGTCCTCGCCTACGTCTATATCTTCATCAAGGGGACATGCTTTCCACAGCCAGGGCTCAACAATACGCTCAGTTACATACCAACAGCTAGGAATAACAACAAAGGTTGCACCAAAAGCATAGAAATAGTTGCACAGCACATTAACCTGATAGGTGGGGTCAATGATTTGCGCAGCACTTTGAGTAAAGCCTTGAATTACAGGGTCAATGGCAGAGGGAGTATAGTTAGCAGCAAAAGCACCTGCAATACCTGCAAAGGAGGCACCAATACCTGCCAAAGGATGCTTGCCGCTGGCATAAAACATATACGCAGCCACAGGAATAATAATTACATAGCCGGTATCAGGACCAAGATGGCTCAGCATACCAACAAGAATAATAATAGGGGTGATTAATACTTTAGGGGTAACGGACAAAATTTTCTTAAGAGCAGTATTGATGTAGCCGGAGCCATCAGCAATACCAATACCCAGAGTGGCAACGATAACCATGCCCAACGGCGGGAAGCCAGAGTAATTAGTTACCATCTTGCTCAGCAAATCTACTAGATTTTTACCGCTCAACATATTATTGACAACGATTTCCTTACCAGTGGTAGGATGAACGTAGCCAAAATGAAATTGGGATAGGATAGCGGACATAACGCAGCAAATAACAAAGGCACCGATAAATAAAATGGTAATATCGGGAATCTTATTACCTATGCGTTCGATTAAACCTAGGATTCCACCAACCTGGTTCTTTTTTTGTGTGTCTTGCATTAAAAATGTCACTCCTTTTAAAATAATGAGACGAAATCATTATACCATTTATTGTCTCATTATAAAACTATAGAAATTTAAAGAGAATACACGAAAAGCTAAGAAAAATGCATTTAATATGGAAATTTTCTGAAAATATCAAGATTAGCCTACATAAAAGGCTATAAGCATTTCAATAATACTTATAGCCTTAAAATGTAATTCTTAACTTTATTTCCTTTTATGAAGATGATTTCGCAATATATTAATACATATAGATTATTCAGGGACAACATAGGTCCATCTATAGACGATTTTGTCCTAATAACCTTCATTGCGTCCTTAAATCCATCTTTATAATACGCCCATATTTAAAATATTTTTCTAAAAATATCGTTGGCGATTTTAATCGTCTAACAGCTCCATCACAAACTTTTTAATTGCATTATTGCTATCTACACCTATAACAAAACGGCATGGGGCTTCACCATTTAAACGATATTCATATTCAGTGCAATCCTTAGCATAAACTACACCGTCTGGCATACCATACTGGCCAATGGCACGTCCATTGCTATCACCAATACTAACACCACGCATAGTAATAAATTGAGAATCCTTTATTTCAATGCTTGCCACCTTATTATGACGCACACCAAGTACTACTCTGCCATAGTCGTACATATCGCGCTTAGTTTCCTTATCACGATACTCCCTTTGCGGTTTTCCCAGCTCCGTTTTAGCTCTAGCTTCGTCAAATTTAGTACCTAAGTCAGCCATCACACCAGTAAAATCATCACTTATAAGCTGGTCTCTACTGCCTTGACCTGCAAAATTTGCAGCTACATAACCCTCAGTGCCACTAATATCAACCTTAAGCCAATCGCCATTACGCTCTATTACTCGCATCAATGTATGATGCGGCAGGCACTTAATAACCTGACCATTAACAGGTGCCTTACGAAAATTAACATCATCACCTGTCAGCAGTACAAATTCAGCCTGCTTATAACCCTTTAGCTTTTCACCAAGATAATATTTGTTTTCTGCACCAGCTACTGCAGGCACCAACAACAATATGCACAAAGCTAATAAAAAATTTTTAAGCTTCATAAATTTCTCCTTAAAACAATAATAGGACTGTCAAACGACAATCCTATTATATCATAAAAAATGTAACAGAAACAAAAACTATCTAATATTTTTCATTTGGATAGGCAGCTTATTAGCCAAATCATCCATGCTATCAAAGGCCAGCTCATGAACAATGTATTCAGGCTGAACAGCCTCTAAAATGCGTTTAACAGCTTCTGTTTCAAAGGGCTGATGTCTGTCAATTTGAGTAACATGACGCCAAACCTGCTCATAGTCCAGCTTATCTGGAACCTGACGATTAAAATTACGTTGGTAGGAACCACTCAAGCTACAGCTTAAATGCAGTCCCTTAACCAGCTTGCCATAATCACCCAGCTTTTCATAGGTGCGACAAACAAAATCTACAGCATCTGCTTCGTTTTTCAAACGCAGATTGGTATTCATCAAATGTCCGGTATCAAGCATAATACCAACATTATCACGCTTAATTCTGTCAAAGAAGAATTTAACATTACGCACATCAGTCAGTCGCAGACCAGGCCACCAAAGGTTTTCAAACAATACAGTGGTGCCTGCAGGAATTTCGTCAGCAATAGAGTTAAACACATCAGCACTTGCCTGTAAAACCTCTCTATCACTATAATTGAACTGATATGTAAAAATTTCTTCGTTGTTAGCCTCTGCTACGTGCCATACAAGATATTCGGGCTTTTCCGCAATAGCCACGTTAATATTGCGACGAATAACTGACAGCCATTCTTCGCAGCTTAATGCATCATGGAAATATTGATTACGTTCATGTATATTACGGAAATACTGCTTCAAGCGTTTAGCCTTTTTCAGCCAAAAATCCATCCAATAGGGCCAATAATTAAGATGTACGCCTACTGTCAAATCACTGTAGGAATTTTTATTAGGTTCAACAGTATAAACAAATTGCTCTACACCATCTACACCAAGCTGGTTAATATAATCAGCCAAGGACTGACCGCGTTCCGCCAGCTCTTTCTCATACCAATCAATAGCACAAAAGTTAACTAAATGCTTCGTCATATCCACCATCCCTAAAAACAAAATAAAGACCGCACTTCTACGGTCCTTATCTAATATTCAAGGCCCGTGCAATGCAGGTAAGGAAAATCTGCTTCCAAAAACAGAAAAGATAGTCCCCAGCTCGTACTCGCGAGCCCAAGAAAAAATAACGGTGCCCTGACTTAGGTCATCGCTTTTATGTCCCTCGGCAAAAGGATTTGACATAATAAGCTACCAACACAGCTGCGGTACAGTTTTGGAATCTCACCAAATTTCCCATTTAAAAATATTTACTTTTCAGCAAGGATTATAATAAGAATATGTATTAAAATCCTTCTCTTATTATATCAGCATTTATTCTTGCTTGCAATACATCATTTTAAAATAGGTATTAAAAAACCGCTCTTCAAAAGAAGAACGGTTTAGTAATTATTACTATTTACCTAACTTAAAGCCAAAACCACTGCGTTTTACAACAGTTTCCTTATTTACCTCAACATTCTCTGGTGCATACAAAAGCAGGTCATCAGTAACACAGGAAACAGATGCATTAACAATATAGCTTACGCCATTGAGATAATCAAAAATACGGTTTCTCAAAGCTGGATCAACAGCCTCAAAGCTAACCATAATAGCGCTGCCACCCATCAGAGAATCAGCGTATTCACGCACATCACTGAAGGACTTCGGGGTGCGTACTACAATATTTAAATGACCAGATTTCACTAGGCGCGGACCAGAATACTCCTGAGTCTGCTCCTCATGATCCTCCATACTGAGAAATCTTTTTGCTGTACCTTTAAAATCCATTGGCTACGCCTCCAAACTGCAGCTTATATCTACCAAAAGCCGTGCTTTTTTGCCCTTGTTAGTATAGATTATTCTATCAGAGTTTTACAACTTTGTCAAAATTATACTTGACCGTTTTTCATACGACCACGCATTTTGCCGCGTTCCAGTCTGTCAAGAATCTTTTTGCGCATACGAATGTTTTTAGGAGTTACCTCAACCAGCTCATCCTCATTGATATGCTCTAAAGCCTGCTCCAGAGAGAAAGTTTTAGGAGGAATTAAGCGGATAGCATCGTCACTGCCGGAAGCACGCATGTTGCTGACATGCTTCTTTTTGCAGGGGTTAACGTCCATATCATCCTCACGGCTGTTTTCACCAACCAATTGGCCTTCATAAATCTTTTCGCCAGGAATTACAAACATAGTACCACGCTCTTGAGCATTACTAATACCATAGGAAGAGGTTTCGCCAGTTTCAAAAGCAACTAAGCTGCCACGGGTACGGCCAGGAATTTCACCCTTATATTCTTCGTAGCCAGCAAATACATGGTTCATAACGCCATTACCCTTAGTATCAGTCAGGAATTGGTTACGGAAACCAATCAAGCCACGAGCAGGAATCTTGAATTCCATACGCAGATAGCCAGCCATTTCGGTCATGTTAACCAGCTCAGCTTTACGCAGGCCCAGGCCTTCCATAACAGCACCCATGTAATCTTGGGGAACGTCAATAGTCAGTGCTTCCATAGGCTCTAAGAGAGTGCCATTTTCATCGCGGTGCATAATTACTTTAGGCTTACCAACCTGCAGCTCATAGCCTTCACGACGCATGGTTTCAATCAATACGGACAGATGCAGCTCGCCACGACCGGAAACCTTAAATGCTTCAGTGGTTTCGGTTTCTTCAACGCGCATAGACACGTTAGTTTCAATTTCCTTGAACAGACGCTCACGCAGATGACGACTAGTTACATATGTACCCTCACGACCTGCAAAGGGGCTGTTATTAACGGAGAATACCATGGACAAAGTAGGCTCATCAATTTTAATGCCTTGCAGCATCTCAGGATTTTCGTAGTCAGCAATGGTATCACCAATGTTTGCATCAGCCAAGCCAATTAAAGCTACGATATCACCAGCACCAGCCTCTTGAGTTTCTACACGCTTCAGACCTTGGTAAGAATACAGACGGCCAATTTTAGCCTTTACAGAGGACTCTTCATTCATCAGAGTAATATTTTCACCATTATGCAGGGTACCACGAACGATACGACCTACAACGATACGACCTACATAATCATCGTAATCCAGAGTATTAACCAGCATTTGCAGCGGAGCTTCAGTGTCAACATCAGGAGCAGGAATGTTTTCCAAAATTACTTTGAAGAGGGGCTCCATGTTTTCGCTTTCATCATCCATGCTCAGCTTAGCAATACCGCTACGTGCAGAGGTCAGAACAACAGGGAACTCCAGTTGGTCTTCATCAGCATCCAGCTCGATGAACAGGTCCAGAACCTCATCAATAACCTCAGTAACACGTTGGTCAGGACGGTCAATTTTATTAATAACAACAATGGGCTTTAAGTGCTGCTCCAAAGCTTTACGCAGTACATATTTAGTTTGAGGCATAGGACCTTCATAAGCATCTACTACCAGCAAAACACCGTCAACCATGGTTAACACGCGCTCTACCTCGCCACCAAAGTCAGCATGGCCCGGGGTGTCCAGAATATTGATTTTAGTACCGTTGTGCATAACAGCAGTATTTTTAGACAAAATGGTAATACCACGTTCACGCTCCAAAGCGTTGGAGTCCATAACGCGCTCTTCAACATGCTCATTGGCACGGAAGACACCACTTTGCTTCAGCAGTGCGTCAACCAGGGTAGTCTTGCCATGGTCAACGTGGGCAATAATCGCTATATTACGTAAATCATTTCTAATCATTGTGTACTTCTCTCCTTAAAAAGCTGCATCATGGATATTTTTAAAAATAATAAGAAGGATGCGTGTCAATTGCATCCTTCTTACAGGGTTACCTATTAATTATATGCTCTTTAGCAGTTAGTGTCAATGAAATTATTACATTCTTTACAATTTTCTAAGCTTATTTTTTATATCTTTGTAGACTAATTTAGTCCACAAAGGCTAAACCTCATAAGCATCTATGCAAAAACTATATATCATTAACGCCTATTCTCATGTTTAAAAATAATAGCCTCATGTATCTGATGCTCAAAAATTTCATTAATCTGCACCGTAAAGTCAGAAAACTCTACTGTAATCTTCTGCTTGCCATCCTTAGGAACAGCACTAAGCTTGTCAAAAACAATACCTGTAAATGTGTCAAAAACAGGTGAACCAAAATCTATACCAGTTTCTTCTTTTATATCGGACAATGTAGCGTTACCATATATCTTCCATGATAAATCATTAATCATTTCAATATGAGGCTCAATATGCTCTGTCTTATCATCATCCATATTCAAATCACCAACCAGCTCTTCTACCAAATCACTTAAAGTAATAACGCCAGCCATACCACCATATTCATCCAAGACAACGGCAAAGGATACCTTTTCCTTCTTCATATTGCGGAAAAGCACATCGGCTTTAATACTCTTTGGTACGAAAAAGACTGGAGAAACAGCTTCATTCATAATTCTTGTACGATTAGCAGCTCGCAAACGCAAATATTTGTTAGTATTGAGAACTCCTATAACATCGTCAGTAGAATTACCACAAATAGGATAGTTGGAATAATGATATTCACGTATAATTCTATCCCATTCCTCATCACTATCCTCCATCCATAAAGCCATAACATCAGTTCTATGAGTTGCCAGCTCACCGGCAGTCAAATCATCAAACTCAAAAACATTTTGAATAAACTCCTGCTCCTCCTTATCAATAGCACCCTTGTCACCGCTGGCCTTAACCATCATACGGATCTCCTCCTCACTGACGGTATCATCATCCTCCTTAGGGTCAATGCCACACAGCTTTAGCACAGCATTGGTTGAAAAGGACAAGGAATAAACAACAGGCTTAAAAGCGGTGGATATTGCACCTACAATACCAGAATACGCCAGTGCCAGCTCCTCAGATTTCTTCATTGCTACACGCTTAGGCACCAACTCACCAAAAATAAGGGTAAAATAGGACAGAATTAAGGTAATCAAAATTACCATAACGGTTTCCATACTGGATGCAGACATCGGCACCCCCAAAGACAGCAGCCACGCAGCTAACGGGTCAGCAAAATTTTCTGCTGCAAAAGCACTTCCTAAAAAGCCAGACAAGGTAATTGCTATCTGTATTGTAGATAAAAACTTTTCAGGCTCCTTCATCAGCTTCAATAAACGTTGAGCACGCTTATTACCCTTTTCTGCCATAGCAGCAATCTTTGCCTCATTAACAGAAAGTACTGCAATCTCTGCACTTGCAAAAACCGCGTTTAAAAGTATTAATAATACCTGTAGTAAAATTAATAGACCTATATTATCCAAAACTATTCCTCTTTCATAAAATTACTCTTTACAATAACCAGTCCAGCTCTAAAGAGTTTAAAATAAACACCACAGCTATAAACACTACAGCTTTAGTATTCTAAAAGCCACTGAACTTATTAAACATTTTCCTACCCAGTTAATTCAAGCTACCATAGATAGTTTTTTTCGTAAAGCAGCCCCATTCTCCAAACGTTAATTTTTACCATTGATAAGCTTTACCAACAACTCCTCGTCTGCGTGATTATAGATTTTGCCATCCCACTTAATATTAGGACCGTGGGGACACTGCTTCATGCAGCCACAGATTTTAAAGGAAAAGCCTCCCATTTTGCTAATACCGCCGGACTGCACCTTATATTCGTTAGCAATGAATTTCAATATTTTGGCAGAACCGTTTTTAGCACAATTGGGACCACCGCAAATTTCTAGACGATGAGGTGCACTTTCCGTGCGCAGGCTAGGATAACGTTTAATTAACGCTCCTAAAAAGCTAGGTTTGATATTCATAGCAGCAGCAATATCCTCCATTGCAATATCTGGTAAAAAGCCACCGTTATTTTCCTGTACCTCGCGTAGTAAATTTACCAAAGCCTCCTGATTAGACGGAGCATCCTGCTCCTTATAGTAGGCAATTGCCTCATCTAACGACCAATTTTCCATATATTCTTCTCCTTGTATATTTTTATATTTCCAAAAATTATTTCATACAACAACGCTATGCTTTGCACACATTATACCACATTCAGCAGCTTCAGAAAATAATGGTGTTTACTTTAATTATTTAATTTACTTATTCTTCACAAAAGATTTTATCAGCAGGATAGCAAAAATCCATCTCATCCTTACTACTAGGAAAAACCTCCAGTAACTTTGCTGATACCTACGCGTCATAATATATCCATACGATTGGAAGTATTTTCTAAGCAGGCTCGCCACAAATATCTCCTATTGTATGAAAAAAGCCTTTTAAGCAAATCACTCAAAAGGCTTTTTATTCATTATGCTATTTTTACCTGATGGCACTTATAGACACACAGCAAGGCTATTTATTGATATATGTATCCTCATATTCATCATCAATAGCGTCCTCAAAGTCCTCGCCGTATTCCTCGCGATACTCGTCTTCACGCAAGTTGTAGAACTCATCGTATTTTTCTGTACCGTGGTAAGCATATGGATCCTGCCAAGCCGGCTTTTGCTGTGGAGCCTGTGCCTGAGCATTATTATTACCCCAAAAGCTTACTTCATCGTTATCATCGCTGTTATCTTCATAGTAGTACGCTGCTGCAACAGGAGCTGCCATAGCTGCTACGGAGGCTACAGATACGACAAGATTAGGATTAAAATCCGCAGGCATATATCTGTATTTATCAGCAACTACCTTGCGTTTAGCACCAACAACGCTTTTTTCTCCATAGCGGAAATCTATTAAATCATCATCATCTGTACATGTAGGGAACTTTTCAATCAGTTCTCCTACACTATCCAAATTTAAGTAACGCAAGCGTTCACTCAGGCTCACTTCCTTAAGTAAATCTGCAGTCCACTTATCAGGTACAAAAACATGCGTAGCTAAATTGGGTACAAAGGGCTCCGAGCTTCTACGAGCATACAAATTTTGCTCTGAACCAGCGTACTGAGCACTGCCTTGTGCAACATGCTGCTGATTCTCCAGAGTGTTATTGTTTGAAGAGAGATTGGTGTTTTTCAAAACAGCAATCAACGCAATTCCCAAGAACGCTAATAATATTAACTCAGCACTTTCTGATAAAATGGCCAAAACAATAACAATTAATGCCACTATTAAGCAACCAATTTTGCTATCACCATCAGAATTTGTATTTTCTCCAAGATGCTGATTTACCACTGGTTGTTGATTTACTACAGGGTCATAAATTCTAGTTGGTTCCTCCGTCCTTACCGTTCTTTCTCTTGGCTTTTTATCAGGTGAAAGCAAAACATACAAGCCAAGCAGACTTATAAAGCGTAATAACTCGTAGCCTCCATCTTTTTTTCTTCTTCTACCCATATCCAAATCCCCTTGTTACATACTTATTGACTGTTCAAAAATCAAAACAGTAATAATGAAGCCTTACTCTGCCTGCAGCAACCAATTTACAAAGATTTCCAGACGCTTCATACATTCATCAGCCTCATAGCTGTACACGGAACGTTTTTTACGTAAAACAATATCACCCATAATTGCAATATACAATAAATTAGAATACATCTGATCAGGCAGATAATCCCTGCCATTAGTTTCCTGCAGCAGCACCAAAAGAGTATTACGTTCATCATAGGGCAAAAGATAGCGATTCAAAAAATTATGCATAGCATATACCGAAGCCGCATGCAAGCATTTAACGGACTTGGCATTGTAATTCCTATCCCATGCTTCCTCTGCCTCACGAGCCTGCATCAGACATGCTCCCCACTCCTGTCTGCCCTCTAAAATTTCAAACATCCTTATCCCACCTGTTTATCCAAATATCTACCTAAACCATCTTACTTGTTGTCCATTCTTGATAGTACAAACCTAAGCACAAAATAAAACACAGCAACCAATGCACAAAGTGTTAAAATAACAAATTTATCCTCATAAAAAATAGCCAAAAATATAACTCCGGCCATTATGCATGCATAAAGGTACTTAAGATGTTGAGTATTACTATTACTAATTCCTTTTTCAATCACAACGAACAAAACAGCCATTTTACTAGCTAAATATAATGAAACGCTAACCAATAAAGCTAAAATCACACCAATAACTCCAGCTTGTTGAATTCCTATTATTACAAATGCACATGTTAATGCCACTATGACTATTTGTATATTTTGCTCTAATTTATGAACTCTTTTCTCAAACAAAATATCCTCATGGTCGATATTGCTGCTCCTCATTTTTGTCACCTCCGGCAGCTTAATTTATCATATACCGAAAACTAGATAAATTTATTACAAATATCCATTGTACTACCTAAACTGTACCACAATTATGCATAAAGGTAAATGCTTTTACTTGTTAATTGACTAACACTTTTCTCCTTGCTATTATTATAAATAAAACCTAAAGGAGACCATCATGCATAAAGTTCTTTTTATTTGCCATGGAAATATTTGCCGCTCTCCTATGGCAGAGTTTTTATTAAAGCATATTACTGCTGAACGTGGTATTGCGGCAGATTTTTCCATCGCCTCTGCAGCAACGAGCCGTGAGGAGATAGACAATCCTGTCCACCATGGAACACGTAATAAGCTAGCACAGTACGGTATCAGCGTCGCCGGAAAATATGCACGCCAAATTACTCGTCAGGATTATACCAACTACGACTATCTTATTGCTATGGATAGCAACAATCTGCGCAATATTAAGCGTATTATTCCCAGCGACCCTAATAACAAAATATCCCTGCTTTTGGACTATACCGACCGTCCTGGCCAAAGCATTGCTGACCCCTGGTACACAGGTGATTTTGACCTTACCTATGACGATATTATGGAAGGTATTGATGGCTTTTTAAAGCACTTAGGCTACTAATTAAGTACAAGTATAGCACAAGGAGATGACTATTTCTGTCATCTCCTTATTTTTGCACTAATAAAAAGAAAATGAAAAATTCTCTGTCCTTAGCCATTCACATTTGCATTTACTTTTTTCATTTATTAAGATGTAATAATCAATTTTACTTCTAAATTCTACACGCTTGTAATAACAATGCCTGCTATTTCCTTTTAAAAATATAAACATATCCAAGGATACTATTTTATAAATCTTCATAAAGACAAAAATGACAGTAGTGCCAAATTGGCATTACTGTCATTTTTTGTATTAGTTGCTTAGTCGCTTTGTAGTTGTGCTTTAGCCTGTTACTCCTAAAGCACCCCTATTAGTTTGACAATGGAACCTTGATATCCTATCGCAATCAGATATCCTTGGAAAGAAGAAGGAAGTTATTTTTGTTGCTTTATGCAGCCCTATCGCATTAGCTACATAAATTTCGTCGCTTAGCTTAAATTTTAACTTTTATTGCAGCCAACCAACTGGTAGCTGCATGGCTTTCTAGAAAAGTGTATAGCCAAATTTAACTGCAGACAGTTACGCCTGCGTAGTTATTTACTTTATAGTACAGATGCTACCTGTGGCAGCAATTCTATATTAGTCAATAACTACTACCTTATCTGCATTGGTCAAAGCAGGCAGGCTCATGGTCATCATTTTGGACCAAATCATCAGCTTAGAGCCTCTTTCGATTTCATCGAAGTTTTTGCAGGAGTCCTTAGTAATGGTTGCAATCAGACCATGGTTCAGGTCAATAACCTGCATGGAGGTTGCATCTTGCTTCAAAACTCTATCTACTACAAAATATTTTGCCATGCTATCCTTTTTGGAGTCTTCAATTACTACTGCATAGCAACGAGCTTGAGGCGGCAGGCTACGGGTCATTGCAGAATCATAGTAAACGGTTACTTGCATGCCAACCTTCAGCTTGCTTACTTTTTTCAGCTTGCCGTTTTTACCATCAATAATATAGGTATCGTAGTCGTTATCATTTACATCTTCCATTGCGTCATCTTTGTCGTTGATTTCGCCAAGCATAACCTTTACAATCTCTTGGTCACCTTCGCCTTTGACAACGATGAAGCCTTCACCAATTTCAACGATTTCACCGCGGGTTTCCAGCATTTGACGTTGCTCTAAAGGACGAATATTCTCTACTTGAGCCTCTTGAACCTGAGCAGCCTTCACAGGAGCTTCTACCGGTTGTTTTGCATCAGATGCAAAAGCGCTACCCATACATAACATAGTTGCCATAGCCATCATAATAGTTGCATTACGTTTGAAATTCATAATATTTCCTCCTCAAAATCTTTTTTGAAAATTACTTTATCGGGATTTGTTAGACATAGTATAACAGATAATTATGGCAAATCAATGAAGAAACGGTAGAATAACTTTAGCAAAATTTAGAAAATTCTTCAAACTAAACTTATTCATCCTTACTAAAATGCATAGCCAGCTCTGCTAATGCAGCAGATGCACGCCATAAACAATCCTCATTAAAATCGAAATGATCATTGTGATGACCGGCAACAATCTTAGTTCCATACATCATAAAAAGTGCTCGTCCTCCAAGCTCCTGCACTCGCTCCATAAAATAGGAGCAATCCTCACTGCAGCCGATATGAGCATTTTCCAGAACAGCAGCATAGCCACACTTTTCTTTAATTATTTTCGCAGCCAAACTGCCTAATTCATTATCAGGCACACAGCTTGGTGCACTGCCAACAATGCTAGTAGTCAGCTGTACATCGTACATAGCAGCGCAGGCATGTAAAATACGCTCAGCCTCCTGCACCATAAAGTCATTGACCTCTGTTGTTTCACCGCGAGTTTCCAGCTGCATAGTTGCATAATCAGGTACAACGTTACGTCCCGTACCTGCGTTAAGCACACCTACATTAATACGACTAGCGCCACCACTATGACGAGCAATAGTATTTAAAGAAATAGCAGCCTGAGCCGCAGCTAACAGCGCATTTTTTCCAGCCTCAGGAGCTGCACCGGCATGTGCAGAAACACCTTTAAACTCAGCATTAATTTTAGTTGTTGCCAAAAAGCCGTCTGTTCTGGCAATAATGGTATTATCAGTAGTAGCCTTAAAGCCAACGTGACCGCTAAAGAAATAGTCTACATCATCTACCACACCAGCCTTCATCATAGCATAGGCACCACGCACGCCTTCCTCGGCAGGCTGAAAAATCAACTTGATGCGACCGCGAAGCTCATCTTTATGAGCAGCCAAAAGCCTTGCCAAGCCTAAGCCTATAGCAACGTGTCCATCATGTCCGCAGGCATGCATTGCGCACTCATGCTCGGAGGCAAAGCCCTCTGCAGAAGGGCGATGCTCTATATTCTTACATTCAATAGCATCATTAGAATCTATATCAAAACGAAAGGCGACTGTTTTGCCTGCCTTGCCACTATCCAGCACAGCCACTACGCCAGTAAAGCCACCCGTCATTTGCTCCACTAGTTTAGGATCAGCACCCTCACGAATTGCACGCTCCTGATATTCAGCCAAAACGTCTGCTAAAGGCACACCACGCATATATTCTTCATTAATAACTGCCTTGCCAAAGGCTACGTTGTAGCCCAAATATTGCAGCTCCTTAATAATAAAGGACGCAGTCCTAAACTCCGTCCAACCTGTTTCCGGATGTTGATGCACATCTCTGCGCACAGCAGCCAGTTTATTTCTTAAACACTCAGCCTCCTGCCAAATGGTCATTTATCTTCCTCCTCATCAGCGAATAACACTATTTGGTCGCTATCCATTGGTAAAAACACCTCGCCGTCCTTAAGACGATTGGCATCTGTAACCCAGTTTCCACATCTAGGGCAGCTTATGCCAGCAGATGGCAATGCCCATGCCAGCCTTTTACCACAATGAGGACATATAAATAGTACCTGCAAAGGGCCCTGCATTTTATGCTTTTTCAAAAGGGTCACCTCCTATAACTCGTGTTATATCATTATAACATAGATTATAGACCGCTTATTCTACGTAGTCAAAAGATTATACTTTTTATCTTTTATTTTGTTACACCTGTTTTACAAAAGAGTAGTCAAAGCCATCTTATTAATATTTTTTTCCATTAGTTATAAGGTATGTTATAATGAAGATACATAGTAATGAAGAAAGATGAGGTGTGCTATGCTTACTGCAGTTGAATTTGAAAAATTAGGCTTTTGGGAGGACACTACTCCTGAAGAAAATATTACTGTTTATGGTATGGATTTTGGCCCCAATTATGTAATGCTTACTGACGATTTAGGTAAAACTCCAGTTAACGAAAAAAGCTTTATTGTAGTTGCTGCCTATGACGAAACTGACAGCTTTATTTGGGGCGTAGAATTTAAAAACTTTGCAGCCTTCAAGGAGCTTTGCGTAAAATATCCCGCTGAAAGTGATGAGCTCTTCAACGCTTTGCGTGATTATAAGCCTGTAAAAAAATAAGTCTGAAAAAGCTGCCTATGTGCAGCTTTTTGTCTTTGCCTGCAAATGGAGGTTCCAACTATGACTAACATTTTAGTTCTGTGTCGCAGTAAGGCTGCTATACAAAACTTAGATGCGCTTTTTGAGTACAGTAAATTGTTTTCTTTACAATTTCATATTTGCAGCAATAGTGAGGAAACCCTGGCTCACTTTATGCAGTGCCGTCCAAGACTTTTTATAACATATTTTAATGAAGACCTTGATGCTAATATTAACGATTTAAACTTTTTACAACAGCTATCACCATCTGCCCCCGTTATTGTACTTAGCAAGCGTACTGATGAAAACACAGCTGTTGTTGCCTACCAAAATGGAGCCATTAGCTTTGTACGTCTTCCCTGTGGTAGCCGTGAGTTTCATTGTCGTCTGGTTGCTTTAATGAAGATATTAAAATTAAATTATGAAAAAAAGGATACTGATACCATAAAAATAGCCAATCTGCTCCTTTCCTTGAAAAGCAACCAGGTAATTTTAAACAATGAGCACGTACCATTAACTAATACTGAATATAAAATTCTTCTTGTATTAGCTCAAAATCTAAATGCCATTGTCACCAGCGAACAGCTTTATCATATTTTATGGAATACTAGCTGTTTAGCAAACACTAGCAGAACGCTCTCTATGCATATCAGCAACCTGCGTCATAAACTGGGCTTTAGTAAATTTACAGTCCTAAATATTATTACAATTCATAAAAAGGGCTTCAGTCTACAGCTAAACGAAGAAATTTCCAAAAATAATGTTATTTCTGTGCAAACGGAGGCAGATTATGAATAGTTTAGAACAACAAGCCGTACAAATAATAGAAAAAGCTCTATATTATTATTTCGTCGAAAATAATACTGAAAAAATTATCAAGCTTTTCTCCAAAAAACGTTCTAGCTGGATTGGTTGGGCCAACGAAGAATATCTTGATTATAAAGCAGTGTATGATACCTTTACAGCACGTATGGACGTACTCCCTAAGGTTGATATGAGCGAATTTAACGGACAAGTGCTTTTTTCTGAAAATAACATCTACGTCGTCTATGCATCCTGTCAGCTAGAGTGCTATCTTGATGGCGGTATTTATTTTCATGAGCGTGCCCGCTATACAGGCGTCCTAGGCCTAGAGGAGGACGGTCTAAAAATTTGGCATCTTAATAGCTCTGCTGATTGGCGTGATTTGGAGGACGGAGAATTTTATCCCAGTAAAAGAGCACTGCAGCGCCTACAGAAAGAGGAAAAAGAACTTTCTATAGCCCCACTCAGTGAAGCCATTGCCTTTCATGCTCCTAACGGTTTAAAGTGCTGTAAAATTGAAAAGGATTATCCTGCTATTTTTATCAATAAAGCTCTTTATACTATGGCAGGCTATAATAGCATGGTCGAGATGCAAACCGCTACTAACGGTAAGCTTAGCAGACTTATTTATAGTGCAGACCTCGAAAAAGTAAAAAAAGCAATGGGATGCCATACAGATGGTGATGCCTACGTTATCAATTATCGACTGCTGCGTAAAAACGACAGTCCTATTTGGGTTATAGAGCGTGGCCAGTACTTTATCAGTCCTGATGGTGAGGAATATTATCTTTGTTCTATTGCTCCACTATACGATGATGTAATAGATGATTTATGCTATGGCAATTTACTTGATATGGCGGAGCTAGAAAACCCCCATATTCCCATGGAGCTATGGTTTAAGACGGCCTTAGAAATAATTTCCGTAGAAAGTAATAAACGCAAGGCCATGTATAAGCTTTTACGCTTAACAGCTAACGTACTGCAATTGCCAGGTGCATTTGTCTCCTATCTTGAGGAACTTGATGAGCCGGTAAAAATCTATTGCAGCTACTATGGTGGTACAAGCACGCCTCCGCCTGATGTTCTACCATATACCCCTAAATTAATTTTACCAAGCTTTCATATCAGCAATATTTCACAAGCCAGCAACACAGAGCTAATGCCTAAAGATTATTATGATAGATTACAAACCATGAAAATTAATGCTTATTACTCTGTTCTTTTAAATATCAATGATGAAAATGGCACAGAAGAGCAATATGTACTTAATTTCTATCAGCAAAACAAACCCCACCAATGGACTCAAAACGAAAAGGACTTAATCATACAAATGGCAAAGCTTTGTACTGTTTTACTGCGGTGAAAACATTAGAAAATATAGAAACGGAGCGCTCCTTTATAAGCAGAGCTGCTCCGTTTAATATTCTATAAACAACTATTCCATAAAAATACTATATAGGCTATGAACTTTTTGTGACCTTTAGCAATTGACAAAATAAAGCCATAAATTAGTGCTATACTTTTCTTAACAAATACTAAGGAGGTTTTCCTAATGAAAGCATTAAAGAGTTTATTGGCAATTATTGCTGTAATTATGTGCACTTCCTTCTCTAGCAGTACTGCACAAGCCTATGATGGCAGTCAGGAGGATATTGCCCTTTCCGGCTCTGCTCAAAGAGAGTACGCACCAGATATGGCTTATGTTTATTTTTCTATAATTGGCAGCGGTAAAAGCTCTGAGGAGGCTGCAGCTGCTGCTGCGGATAAGGCTGCTGAAGTTAAGCACGCATTACTGATGAACGGCATTACTAGTGACGCTTTAGAAACCAATAGCTACAATATGAACCCTGTTTACAATAATAAGCAAAAAGTTATAGGCTATCGTGTAGATAACAGTCTCAAGCTACGTATTGACAAGCTAGATAAACTTGGCAACACCATTGATAAGCTGGCTGCAGCAGGTATTGATACGGTTAACTATATCAGCTTTGATTTGCGTAATCGCAAGCTGTTTATGCAGCAGCTTGCTGGCGAAGCGGTACAAAACGCACGCAGTCAGGCTCAGGTTATTGCTGCAGCAGGTGGCAGAAGCGTTGGCCGTATGCTCCACGCCAATGTCAATACTAGCTATGGTGCACCACGTCTTTACAGCAATATGAAAACAACTCGAGCAGCTGACAGAGCTCAGGCAGAAACCGTTATTGAAACAAAGGACATCAGCCTCAGTGCTAATGTTGATGTAGTTTTTGCACTACAATAAAGCAATATTTATGCTAATGCAAGGCTCGACAGTAATGTAATCCCCGGACACAAGCATAGGTACAAATTATTTTTACATAGTAATCTAAAAGCATCATTCTTCATACAAGGAAGACTCAACGGCCTGCTTTCTTGTATGGGAATGGTGTTTTTTCTTTTTATACCCTCTTAAAAAACTCCTAAAGCAGAGCCAATACATTACTACTATAGTCCGCTTTAGGAGTATCATATTTTTTGTCTATCTTTACTGCTACCTTATGCGTGAGGAATATCAGTATGCTCAGAAATTTCTCTATTAATAGTGCACAAATCGCTGATGCTTAAATCATGTAGACGCTTGTGACCTGTAATACGTGCGTAGGAGCGCAGCTCAGCTAAGGATACCTTCAAATAATTTGCTACACGCTGTGCTGCAGTCTCCACCTTAAGACGAGCACGCAGCTCTGGGTCCTGAGTGGCAATGCCCATAGGACATTTACCGCTGCCACAAATACGATACTGCTGGCAGGCGGCTGCAATTAAAGCACCTGTCCCAACCGCAACAGCATCTGCACCCATGGCAATAGCTTTAGCAAAGTCACTAGAAACACGCAGGCCACCTGTAATAATCAACGCAATGTCCTTAGCACCTACAGAATCAAGATATTTGCGAGCACGATGCAATGCATAAATGGTAGGAACGCTTGTCGCTTCACGCAGCAGGTAAGGACTAGCACCAGTGCCACCGCCACGTCCATCAATAGTAATAAAATCAGGCTCGGCAAAAACGCAAAACTCTAGGTCACGCTCAATACGTCCTGCAGCAATCTTTATTCCTATAGGGCGACCGTCAGAGCGCAGGCGCAGCTCCTCCACCAAGGCCTTCAAATCATCCTTAGTCTTGATATCAAGAAACTTAGAAGGACTATGGATATCCTGTCCCAAGGGCTTATTACGGATAGCAGCAATTTCAGGGGTAACCTTTTCCGCAGGCAAATGACCGCCCATGCCTGGCTTAGTGCCCTGACCAATTTTAATTTCAATAGCATCAGAGTTACGCAAATTTTCGTCAGTTACACTATATTTATTAGGTATATACTCAAAAATATATTTATTAGCCGCAGCTCTCTCCTCAGGCAAAATGCCACCCTCACCGCTTTCCTGCACGCTACCGCTCATAGAAGTAGCCATTGCTAGGGCAATCTTAGTCTCCTTAGATAAAGCACCAAAGGACATATGAGACACGAAAATAGGATTTTCTGCAACAAGGGGACGCTTAGCATTCTTGCCAATTACTACATGGGTGATAACAGGCTCATCATCTAGAAGCGGAGCAGGATTAAGCTGTGCACCTAAAATCAGGATATCGTCCCAATTTGGCATAGCCATAGTAGTACCCATAGCACCAATGATAGTTTTACCGCTAACTGCCATTTCGTGAATAGCTTCCATATAACGCATGCTGTCATCCTTGCGGGCATATCTTGAATCATAAGCTAACGGATTCGTCTCTGGCTCTACCTGCAGCTTGATAGAAGCATCATCAAGCCTTACAAAATTAGTCTTTGGCTGCTGGCAAACAGGGCAAACCTCTAGCTCGTCAAAGCTTTTACCCTCCTTGGCCTCGTCAAAAATATAACCACATATACTGCATTTGTAGCTTGCCATTTTCCTTCCTCCTCGTATAATCGTATAAATACTAATATTTATCCACAAAGAATTGCTTATAATTTTATTATAGAAGCAAGCCTTGCATCCGTCAACAGAACAAATACACTGCCATACTACCACTCCTCTTTACAAAAACATTTGTCCTTGCACAAGCGTATTTGCTTGCAATACTTACAATATTTACTTTTAAAAGCCCACTATATATCAAAAAATTACAAAATTATTGGTACATTTTGTTACTTTAAGTCTTGCCTTTTAATGTATATTAATTTATAATAGGTTAAGTAAATATTTGAAATTTTTGTGATATATCAGAAAGGAATCCGAAAAGTGGACAGAGAGAATTTTTCATCACGACTTGGCTTTATTTTAATTTCAGCAGGCTGTGCAATAGGTCTTGGTAACGTATGGCGTTTCCCCTATATTACAGGTCTGTACGGTGGCGCATCCTTCGTACTTATTTATCTGTTCTTCCTGCTCATCCTTGGTCTTCCCATTATGGTTGCAGAATTTGCAGTAGGACGTGCTAGCGTTCGTAGTGCTGCACTTTCCTTTGACGTTTTGGAGCCCAAGGGAACAAAATGGCATCTATATAAATACGGAGCCATCGCCGGCAACGTTATTTTAATGATGTTCTACACCACAGTTTCAGGCTGGATGCTATACTATGTTTATAAAATGGCAGTTGGCGACTTTGTGGGACTTAATACAGACGGTGTTACCAATGTATTTGTCAATCTATTAGGTGATCCTGTTACCATGATTGGTAATATGATTTTAATTGTCCTTATTGGCTTTGGTATTTGCTATTTAGGTGTTCAAAACGGCGTAGAGCGCATTACTAAGGTTATGATGGTTTGCCTGCTGTTCTTGATGCTTGTTTTGGCAGCTAACTCCGTAATGCTTCCTAACAGCGAACTGGGCCTAAAATACTATCTGTATCCTGACTTCAGCAAGGTTGCTGAGCATGGTGTAGAAGAGGTTGTCTTTGCAGCTATGGGTCAGGCCTTCTTTACTCTGAGCCTTGGCATTGGTGCATTGGCAATCTTCGGCAGCTATATTGGCAAGGAACGCAGTCTTACTGGCGAAGCTATTTGGATTATCTGCCTTGATACCTTTGTAGCAACCATCTCTGGCCTGATTATTTTCCCCGCATGCTTCAGCTTTGGCATCAACCCCGGCAGTGGTCCTAATCTGCTGTTTGTAACCCTGCCTAACGTATTCAACGCTATGGCCGGCGGTCAATTCTGGGGCTCACTGTTCTTCCTGTTTATGCTGTTTGCAGCACTGTCCACAGTTATTGCAGTATTTGAAAACATTACCTCCTGCATCTGTGATTTGACTGGCTGGGATCGCAAAAAAGCAATCCGCTACAATATTGTTGCAATTACCATTTTGTCCCTGCCCTGCGCACTGGGCTTCAACTACCTGAGCTTCATTCAACCGTTGGGTAAAGGCTCCTGCATTCTGGACCTTGAAGACTTCCTAGTAAGTAACAACCTGCTCCCTCTGGGCAGCCTTGTTTACCTCACCTTCTGCACCAGTCGTTATGGTTGGGGCTGGGATAACTTCATGAAGGAAGCAGACACCGGCAAAGGCATAGCGTTCCCCAAATGGATCCGCTTCTATGCAACCTACATCCTGCCTGTAATCGTACTCTACATCTTTGTAATGGGTTATAAGGCAATCTTCTTTAAATAATGTTATTCCAAAGAGCACAGCTTCGGCTGTGCTCTTTTTGTGCGCTTCTTTTATCTCACCTCTCCGTCATTGCCTAACGGCCAATTCAACTTGTCTCCTTAAAACTGGAACCTTCCCTACATTTGAACTTAAGCCTCTCCTTTTAAGGAGAGGTGGATGCGAACGTAGTGAGTTGACGGAGAGGTTTGCTAATCTCGGCTTTCCTTACTCAAGACCCCAAGATAAATTGCCATAGGCCAAGAGATGGCAGTCTATACCGACTGTCAACGAACGCAGTGAGTTGGCTGGATTGTAAAAAACTACATAAAAAAGCTCCCGACCACTATCGTAGTCGGGAGCAAATTATCTATTCAGCTTATAGCTAAAGCGTTATGCCTTAGTCTCTAAGCTTAGCCTTATAAGCTTCGCTTACCTCAGCAATAACCTTCTTCATGCTTGCGTCAACCTCTGCGTCAGTCAGAGTGCGGTCAGCAGCCTGATAGGTCAGGTTAAAGGCCATGGATTTGCAGCCTTCAGCTACTTGCTTACCAGTGTAGATATCAAATACCTTAACACCCTTCAGCAGCTCGCCTGCGTGTTGGCAAATAACCTTTTCCAGCTCTGCGTTTGATACCTCAACAGGTACAACTACAGCAATATCACGGCTCATTGCAGGATATTTAGGCAGGTGATGATACTTAGGAACTGCGGTTGCATATTCAACCAGCGGCAGAACCTCCATCTCCAATACATAGGTAGGCAGATCCAGCTCAAAGTTTTCTTGAGCAACAGGATGCACCTCACCAAAGCTACCGATAACCTTGCCGTTCAGCACAATATCGCAGCTCTTGCCAGGATGCAGATAAGGAGCACTGGAGCGAACCAGCTCATAATCATAAACCTGCAGCGCATCCATCAGGCCTTCAACAATACCCTTCATATCGTAGAAGTCCACACCATCCTTACGGCTGCACCAGTTTAGAGCGCCACATTTGCCGCTAATTACGGCAGTAAGTACAGGCAGCTCCACAGGATCCTCAGTCAGAGGCAATGCCTTAGGAATAAAGATACGACCAACCTCGAACAGAGCAACGCTATCGTTGTGGTTGCGCAGGTTGAAGGAAGCAGTTTGCAATGCGCTAGGAATCATGGTGGTACGCATTACAGAGAAAGCGTCAGTAATAGGATTCAGCAGCTCAATGCATTGACGACGAGCATCATCAGCAGGCAGCAGCATTTTGTCATAAGCATTAGCCTTAATAAAGCTATAGGTCATCATCTCGTTCATACCAGCGCCAACAAGATAATCCTGGATGGAATCCTTAACATCGTCCAATACGGATTGGTGACCTTGGGTAATGGTCAGCTCCGGCTGATGGCTTTCGATGAAGTCATAGCCATGCATACGAGCAACCTCTTCACTGATATCAGCGTCGCATTCAATGTCACGACGCCAGCTGGGAGCGGTTAAAATCAGCTCTTCGCCGTTTTCAGCAACACCAAAGCCAAGTTTTTCCAAAATAGAAATAATTTCTGCACGCTCGATTACGCAGCCAATACGACCGTTAATCTTAGCGGGAGTGGTAGTAATAACAGCAGGCTTAACTTCAACAGGATAAGCTTCAACAATACCTGCAAAGGTTTCGCAGGCATCCATGTTCTCCAACAAATATGCAGCACGGTTTAATGCGTTATGATTGAGAATGGTGTCAACGCCACGCTCAAAGCGACCAGAAGCCTCGCTACGCAGGCCCAACGCACGAGAGGTACGGCGGATGCTAGGACCATGGAAGCTTGCTGCCTCCAGGATTACGTTAACGGTTTCGTCAGTAACCTCGGTTAAGAGACCGCCCATAACGCCACCTAGGCCAGCGGCCTTTTCAGCATCGCCAATAACAATCATAGAGGAGGTCAGCTCACGCTCTTTTTCGTCCAAGGTAACAAGCTTTTCACCATCCACTGCACGACGAGCGATAAGTGTATGTCCTGCAACCTTGTCAGCATCATAAGCATGCATAGGCTGACCCAGCTCCAGCATTACATAGTTAGTAACGTCAACTACGTTGCTGATGGGACGCACGCCACAAGCACGCAGACGGCGCTGCATCCATTCAGGAGATTCTTTAATCTTGATGTCCTTCAGAACACGAGTAGCAAAACGGCTGCACAGCTCAGGAGCTTCAATCTTAATGCTTACATAATCAGCAGCATTACCACCTGCAGCTTCCTTAACGTCCATAGCAGGCATTTTTAAGGGGCAGCCAGTAATAGCAGAAATTTCACGAGCCAGACCGATAATGCTGAAGCAGTCAGCACGATTGCTGGTCAAATCAATATCAATAACGGTGTCGTTAAGGCCTAAAACCTCTTTAACATCTACACCAATAGGAGTATCAGCAGGAAGAATAAAAATACCATTGCGTTGCTCAGGCAGCAGCAGCTTGCTGTCAATACCCAGCTCATCAGCACTGCAAAGCATACCAAAGGAATCAAGGCCACGCATTTTTACAGGCTTTAAGGTCATACCCTCAGGGTTGCGGGTGCTAGGAGGCAGGGTGCTGCCAACAACAGCAACAGGCACCATATCGTTTTGTTTAACGTTTTGCGCACCAGTCAAAATTTGCACAATTCCTTGACCATAATCCATCATGCAAACCCACAGATGGTCAGAATCGGGATGACGATAAATCTCAGTAACCTTACCGGTCAGAACACCGCTCAGGCCTGCGCCCAATTCAGTTACACCGTCCACCTCTAAGCCAACGCGGGTAATTTTGTCGCACAGCTCAGCGGTAGAAATGTTAATATCTACATATTGTTTAAGCCATTCTAAAGATGCTAACATTTTGCTCCTCCTTATTTGAACTGATTAATGAAGCGTTGGTCATTTTCAAAGAACAAGCGCAAATCATCAATACCATATTTCAGCATAGCAATACGCTCTACACCTAAGCCAAATGCAAAGCCAGTCATTTGCTCGGGGTCATAGCCACTCATACGCAATACGTTGGGATGAACAACGCCAGCGCCCAAAATCTCCAGCCAGCCAGAATCCTTGCACACATGGCAGCCGCCCTTGCCACCGCAAATGGGGCAGGAAACGTCAACCTCTACAGAAGGCTCGGTAAAGGGGAAATAAGACGGACGCAGACGAACCTCAACGCTCTCGCCAAACATTTGCTTACAGAACAGCTCCAAGGTACCCTTCAGGTCAGCCAGACTGATATTTTTGTCAACAACAAGTCCTTCTACCTGGTGGAACATAGGAGAATGGGTTGCGTCATAGTCGCAACGATAAACAGTACCTGGGCATATCATACGGATAGGAGTGTTAGGCTCCATGCTTTCCAGGGTACGTGCTTGTACGCCAGAGGTTTGAGTACGCAGCAGATAATTTTCAGTAATATAGAAGGAATCCTGCATATCCAGTGCCGGATGATCAGGAGGCAGATTCAGCGCAGTAAAGTTATGGTAAACGTCCTCAATTTCAGGACCCTCGCATACGTCAAAGCCCATACGCATAAAAATTTTCTTAATCTCGCGCAGAGTTAAGGTTACAGGGTGCAGATGACCCGCTTTAGGACGACGGCCCGGTAAAGTAATATCTACCTTTTCGTTAGCCAGCTTATCTTCCAAAGCCTTCTTCTCCAGCACCTCGGTTTTTTCGTTAATAGCAGTTTCCAAAACAGCCTTAATCTCGTTAACGATTTGGCCGATTACAGGGCGCTCCTCAGCAGGCAGCTTGCCCATGCCTCTCAAAATCTCGGTCATAGGACCTTTTTTGCCTAAATACTTAACGCGTGCATCCTTCAGCGCATCAAGAGAGCTTGCATCTGCCAGTTCAGACAAAGCCTGCTCTTTTAAAGCTAATAATTTTTCTCTCATAGTAGCTTCCATGTCTTCCTCCTAGGTTTAAGGATTTCTAAAATTGAAAATAAAAATCGCCCCTGCAATTTTTAATCACAGGGGCGAGAAAAGTTCGCGGTACCACCCTTATTTGTACACTTCATTTACACCTTAACGCGGCTACACGCCCAACCTACACAGCTTAAGCCTTCAGCCAGGGCACTCCCAAGGGAACTTCCAACACTTGCTCCGGGCGAAGCTCTCAGCCGGCGACTTCGCTTTCTGTGCCTTCTTCAGCGCTGTACTTTCTTGATCATAGTGCTAACAGGGGTTTTTCAATTAAGGTTTATTATAACATAAATAAAGATGGGAGTAAATATGTTTTTAAAATGTAAACGACTCATGCTTTAATCATGTAGAGAACGCAAAAAGCTATTACTTCCCCATTATGCTTCAATCGTACAAATCCATCTTCTATACTTATAAGCAAAGTGATTTCTTATTTGCAGCAATCATTATCTTTGGCCTTTTCATCCCAAACGGGTACATCAATACCAATGGAGTCAGAGGTAAAGCGAGTACCGTCCTGCGCTTCAAAATGCTCTGTTGCACGCTGCACATATTTAAAGCCAATATACAAAAGCGGAATATTACAGTAAGCGATTAGAATATTGGCAAAGTCGGACAAATTCCACAGTGCACCCAAGTCTAAGCCTGCAATGCTAGTAAGTACACCAAAGGAAATGACTACTAAGCACAGCACACGGATAGTGTTGATAAAACCTGTACTAGTAGAAATACGGTTGGAGCAAATTTCTGTAAAAGACATAAAGCCTAAAAGACTGGTAAAGGCAAATAAGCCAAAGCACAAGGATACCAAAATAGATACCACAGTACTGCCGCTTCCGCTCAAAAGTCCTGCAGAGGCAACAAACTTAGGCAGTTTGCCCAGCGCCATCCACTCAGCGCCGCCGCTTCCCTGCCATGCGTGTGCCATAACGATAACAAAACCGGTTAAGGTACAAATAACAATAGTGTCTAAAAAAACAGCCACAGCCTGAATACAGCCCTGATCGCAGGGATGGTTAGCATTAGAGGCAGCAGCAGGCATGGTAATAGTGCCCTGACCTGCTTCGTTAGACATCAAGCCACGCTTTACGCCCTGCACCAACGCCAATCCTAAAGCTCCACCAAAGACAGCTTCAGGATTAAAGGCACCACCAAATACTGCGTTAAAGAAAAATGGAACACTGCTTACGTTAGTAACAATCAGCACCACTACAGTCAACACATAAATTACTGCCATAATAGGAACTAAAACATCAGTAATACGTGTCACCTTACGAATACCGCCAAAGCTGGAGGCAGTAATAATCACTAAAAGTGCTGCAAAGGAGCCCCAATACAAGGGAGAGTTGGTAGGTACAGCCTGACCAGTAAGTGTTTCCACAATCTGACCAACGGAGGAAACGGTATTAAAGCCCTGGGCCGGCAAACACAATAGAGCATAAATAATATACATCAGAGATAAGAACAAGCCTACAGCAGTAGAATCATTCAGCAATCTGCGTCCGTAAAAGGACAAACCACCAATATACTCATCATTCTTTTTTTCCTTAAAAATTTGTGCCAAGGTGGATTCAGTATAGGCAGTAGCCATGCCAAAAAAGGCACTAATCCACATCCAAAACAACGCACCCGGACCACCAACAGAAATAGCGCCAGTCACACCAAGGATATTACCAGGGCCTACACGCATAGCAGTAGACAGGAAAAAAGCTGCCAATGGCGTTATACCCGTCTTTGTTTGCTGACAGCTCTTTAAAACCCTAAGGCCGTACATAAAACGACGCAGCTGAATAAAACGCAGTTTGTAGGAAAAATACAGGCCTGAACCTAAAAGCAAGATTACAGATAATGATAAATTGCCTAAAACAGGAATGGCAGCATACCATTCCAAATTAGTTGGAAAATCCCAAAACAGGTCAGAGACAACCTGTATTTTAGCACAAAGTGCATTAATTGCAGCAAACAGCTCTTGCATATAAACCTCCATAGGCATGCTTCTTAAAAACATGCTGCTTTAAAAATATTTTCACAGCTCCTTGAACAGAGACAAATTTCTATTGTCTATTTTATCATAATACAGTAAAAAAAGAATTATCTCAACAGAAAATATACAGTATTTTTCTATATCAGCATGATAAAAAACAGTTCAGTAGAACATACATTATATAAGTAATGCCAACAGCCAGAAGGCTTAGAGTTTACTTATATAAATATAAAAGCTAGAATTCGAGCTTTTGACCAAAAATGATCAAAATACTCAAATCCTAGCTTGCTTAATTTATGAAGTTAGTTTTACAACTTAGTTATAAAATACTGATTACCATACAGTAACAGACAGTACATTATAGGAGCTGGAATCCAATCTGATATTGCATTCCAGATTATTAACCAGCAAATTGTACAGAGCTTGAGGAGAACCACCAAACTGCAGAGCAAAGGTACCCTTGCCATTAGCATAACTGCGCATGTTAACATTTTTCACGCCATGCAGCTCCCTCAAAACGCTTTCAACCTCAGTCAGTTTGCTTACAGAGCCAGGAGAAACAATCAATTCCAGCTGTTGCTTACTACCTGCGGCCTGCTCTAGCAGTTTTTCACTCATATAACGGCCCATTTCTGCACCTGCATTAGTTAATGCAACCTTAGCTGCCACAGCCTCAGAAATATCTGCACCAGATCCATACTTTCCATCAGCGGCAATAATCTGACCAGTACGTGCAATATACATCTTAGCCTCTAAACGGGCTCTGCAGCTGGCAACATTAGTACGCTGATTGCCGGGTAAAAATCTACCTGCATCACCAACATATTCACTAAAGGCTTCACCAATAATGATAATATCTGCCTGCAGGGAGCCAGAAAGCTGCTCCAAATCATACATGCTCAGATTAAAGGGATTATTGTACTTAACACGATCCTTGTCAATATCAACCAGATTGTTGAAGCCTGCATTAATAAGCTCCTTAATAACAGCAGTCTCACCTGCAGGATCAACTAAACGTCGACGCAGATGATATTCAGGAATGATTACTGCAATTCTAGGATTACGTAATACATTAATCAAGCCCAGACGAGTCAGCTCATTCATCAGCTTAGAATCAGGATTAGTATCTACATCTGCATTAATAGTAACATTCCACAGGTTATCCTTATATTCAGTTTCCAAAATCTTGAATTGATTTACAAAGCCCTTAGAATTAGCGTAAATTTCATCCTTAAGGATGACGTTCTTATCCATTACAGTTTGAGAATCAATAAGCACACCTACAGCCTGCTCAACAGCACTGCGCAAAGCATCACTAGTAGCAGAAGTTTCAGAAACGCCCTTACCTGTTACAGTAATATTTTTAGCCATAGCAGTGCTGCACATTGCTACAGAAAGTATCACCATTAAAATTAAAGCTATTTTTCTCATTTATGCAACCTCTTAACCTTGTATCCGTCTTTGATATCGCCTTTATTCTTTTTCAGCTCGCAGATGGAATATTTTTCATAAACTTCTTTAACCTTTAAAGAGCCCATAGTTTTTTCCTTAGCAGCTAAAATCTCACCGGTAACAGGGTGTCTGATAATGCCACCTTCTTCATATATAACAAACATATCGCCCTTATGAACACCATTCAGACTGCCTAAATCAATGTAGATGGCTTCTTCGGTTACACCTACAACAATGCCCGTCACAGGATTGATTTCTTCCAATCTAACCATCATCTTTTCTGCAACCTCAGTAGCAGCACTGCTAATCATATTACGCTGATCAGGATATTGGTTCTCAAAATCACTGATGGACTTGGTGCCTTCAATAATTTCAGAAATCTTTATCATACCTGTTTTATTATCAATAAATTTGAAGTTGAATTTGATTTTTGCTTTAGTACCTCTGTACAAACCATTATCAAATTTATCAACAGTTGCGGCAACAATATTACCGATAACGGTGTAGTCAGCGCCAACCATTTGACCAAATTGAATAGCAGTGTTACCTGCAATCAAACCAGAGCTATGCAATCCAAGCTCTCTGATAACATGTGCCAGCTGTGCACGTTCAACAACATTATAGTTGCCGCTTTGTACTAAGATAGAGGTAATTGCAGCATCTAAATCAACAGAAGCCTGATGACTAACAGAGGATCTGTCCATATATTCTACACCTGTAACTGCAACAGTCTTTTTTGCTGCAGCTTCGCATGTCATAGCACCAAGCATCATACAAAAGCTAAGCATTACCATCAAAATTATGCGCATTTTTTTCATTATAAACACTCTCTCCTTCTATCTAGTAAAATCTCTTAATGTATATAGCAGGTATTCTCTAGTCAGATAATCTTTATGTACTGGCCAAAGCCATTCCCCTACTTCTACAGTTTCTTCGTACATTTTTCGAAAATGTGCATTAGCTGAGCCTTCATCATAAACCGCAGTGATTTCCCCAACTGTCTCAATTTCTTCAGCAGCTATCACTCCAGATTCCATATTTTCTATTTTTGCATTATCCACAGCAGTATCTGCAGAATTCAAGGACTGCGTTGTAGGCTTCTCCACCTTTGCTTTAGCTACAGGCAGCTGATACATAGTCCTTTTAAAGCTTTCAGTTTGGCCTAATATAAGCTGTGCCAATCCTCTTACACGCAGCTTATCAAAGCTGTCAGCATTTTGGGTAAGCTGCACAATTTCAGCAGCCATTTTTTCGGCCTTTTCCTTATACAAGTCACACTCGCTTGTATAAGCCATATCTCCTGCATAGCATAAAATGGCATAATCAAGAAGTGCCTCGTAATCAGCAGGATTAGCTTCCAACCTTGCCTGCAGCACTTTTTCTGCCTTTTTAAAAGAGCCTTGGGCATACGCCAGCACACCCTTGCCTCTATAAGCCTGCATCGCCAGTGCTAAATACTCTACACAATCTGGTTCTGCAGTATTAGCCTTGGCAATACCTGCTATAGCTATAGAATAATGCTCAGCACTCTTAATTCTATCCGTACTTTTTTTAGCAGAAATATAAGACTCGTAGGCGCTGTTATAAAGCTCCATACCAACCTTGTTTTCAGTCTGTACCACTATGGCAGGCCTTGTCATCTCCAGAGGAGTTTCTGCACTGCAAACAGCCGGAGCTGCTACAAGCAAGGCCGCGGTCATCAACAAACCATAAGTCCTCACAGTCTAAAACCTCCACAAAAGCAGCGGGAATGCACTGAAATACAGAGCACTCCCACAGTAAAGCAGCATTAAATTATTTTACAAAAACTACTGCACATCTGGACAGCATTTGAGATTGTTGGTTAGCAAACAAAATTCTATCTGCATCTTCAACAGAAACAACAACATTAACAGGATTGGTAGAGTTAACGCCACCCTTAACAGCAGTAGCCTTGATTACCAACGGATTAGCGCCAGCACGAGTAGTACCACCATTAGCCTTTTGCAGGTCTGTAGAGTATTCTACCATACCATTAGAGATTGCAAAATTCTTATCAATATTATTCATACCGTAAACTACACGGCCATTAGTATCCATAATGCAAGGAGAGAAGGTAGATTTCAAGCCTAAGCCTGCAGCGTCAATAACAACACCGCTATATTTAACAGCCATTACCTGCTGTACCTGTACCTGAGTCAGATTAGTGCTGGTTTCATTTACAGGAGGAACAGGAGCAGGAACAATATCTTTGGTAGCTTCAGGAATAACTGCACTTGCCAAACTATCCTTTTCGCCAAACAAAGGCAGGCGTACCTTTACACAATAACCACCATCAGCAGTTCTGGTTTCTTCAACAATACGAGCACCTTTAATTACAGCAGAAACCTTTACCTTAACAACATCACTTTTTATCATCATGTTTTCCAAAGTAGTTTCAGCGTCAACCTGAATGCCTTCAATTTCCTCTGCCAGCATGCGATATGCATCTACAATAGCAGCTCGTCTAGCCAAAGCTCTGCCTCTAGCTCCAACGCCTTCGGGAGCATAGCCAATACCAATAGCAATTACGTCGGACTCAGATCCCTTAGTCCAGTCAATGCCACTTTCAACATATTCACTTTCAGCTGCAGGTGCAACATCAGAAACAGCAACCTGAGCCATGGTAGGCATTGCCATAGGTGCAGAAGCCATAGCCGGAGCGCAGCAAACACCTAAGCTAAGACTAAAAGCCAAAGCTGCAGCAGCAATTTTTTTGTTCAAAAATTTTTCCACATTAATCAACCTCTTTTCGCTTAAATGTAATCCCTAGTTATACAGGTATAAAACCAACTAATGGTTTTGTAAAAAACAAAGGTCCATATTTTACAGGCAATAATACTTGCAAAACAAAGACATATTCTAAATAATTATAGCACAATATAAAAATAATTCAACACACCTGTATATACAAAATTACATATTTTTATAATACGGCATTTTATTTTTTACATAAATTGCAATTAATAGATTTTTCAACAATAATGATTTTTTCTACCATTTCACCATTCACTCTATAAGTCTATATACGCTATGTAATTTAAATTTTCCGTTTATTTACAATTACTTTTTATCCATAAAATACAAAAAGCGCCGGCACGAAGCCGACGCTTTTAATTTATAAATTATTCTACAGTTACACTCTTAGCCAAGTTTCTAGGTTTATCTACGTCGCAGCCACGAGTAAGTGCTGCATAGTAGCTAAGCAGCTGCAGCGGCAGAACTGCCAGCAGCGGAGCAAGATATTTATCAGTTTTGGGAATATAGATAACATGATCAGCGTATTTAGCCAGAGATTGGTCACCCTTGAAGCCAATAGCAATTACTACTGCCTCACGAGCCTTAACCTCTTGCAGATTGCTTACAGTCTTATCATAAACATCCTCTTGAGTTGCCAGTACGATTACAGGTACACCAGACACAATCAAAGCCAGAGTACCATGCTTCAGCTCGCCTGCAGCGTATGCCTCAGCATGAATATAGGAAATTTCCTTCAGCTTCAGTGCACCCTCTAAAGCTACTGCGTAATCCAAGCTACGTCCCAGGAAGAATGCATTTTCGCAGCTACCATATTCGCGAGCAAAAACCTTGATTTGGTCCACGTTTTCCAACATTTCGTGAATCTGTTCAGGAATGAAGGTCAAGCCGTTAACAAGCTCTGCAGCCTTTTCAGCGCACAGGGTATCACGCAGACGACCAACATAAATAGCCAGCATCAGCATAGCCAACAGCTGAGTAGTGTATGCCTTGGTAGAAGCAACTGCGATTTCAGGACCAGCATAGGTATAAACAACCTGGTCAGCTTCACGAGCAATGGAACTGCCAACTACGTTGGTAACTGCCAAGGTGCGTGCGCCAAGACGCTTAGCCTCACGGAGCGCGGCCAAAGTATCGCTGGTCTCGCCGCTTTGGCTGATTACGATGGTCAGGCTGTTGCCGTCAACCAGAGGGCTACGATAACGGAATTCGCTGGCAATATCAACCTCTACAGGGATACGAGCCAGCTGCTCTAAGTAATATTTACCAACCATACCTGCATGATAAGCAGTACCACAGGCAACGATAAAGATTTTATTAATGCCCTGCAATTCCTCTGCAGTCCAGTTCAGCTCGGGGAATTGGATAAGCTTGTTTTCAGCATCAACACGGCTAGTCATAGTATCACGCATAGCCTTGGGCTGTTCGTAAATCTCCTTCAGCATAAAGTGCTCAAAACCGCCCTTTTCTGCTGCTTCAGCGTTCCAGTTAACCTCAAATACCTTTTTGCTGATAGGAGTACCTTCAATATCTTGAACCCATACACCATCACAGGTTACAGTTGCAATTTCGCCATCACTCATAATAAAGGTACGGCGAGTATGGTTAATGATTGCAGGAATATCGGAAGCGATAAAATTTTCGCCCTCGCCAAGACCAATTACCAACGGGTTATCCTTTTTAGTGCAGATAACCTTATCAGGCTCAGCCTCACACATAAATACCAAGCTATAGGAGCCCTTGATAATACGCAGAACCTTTTTAACGGTGCTTTCAAAGTCGCCGTCAAATTGATCTGCCATCAGATGAGCAACAACCTCAGTGTCGGTTTCGGATACAAAGGTGTGACCTTTAGCAATAAGCTCTTCCTTTAAAGCCATATAGTTTTCAATAATACCATTGTGAACAACAACGAATTTACCGCTGCTGTCAGTATGGGGATGAGAGTTACGGTCGGACGGACGACCATGAGTTGCCCAACGAGTATGGCCAATACCCATAGTACCTACAGGCATGCGGTTTTTCAGCTTGTCACGCAGTGCGTCCAAGCGGCCAACACATTTATCAACACGAATTTTGCCGTTTTCCATAACAGCAATACCAGCGGAATCATAACCGCGGTACTCCAGCTTGCTCATACCGTCAAGCAGGAAGGGAGCAGCCTGTTTGCTGCCAATATAACCTACGATACCACACATAAATAGTATCCTCCTAAATTTTTATTGCCTTTTCTGCTACTGAAACTTTCCCTCCTGCGTTACCACAGGGCTTTGTATCCAGCTTACGGTCTACAGCTGACCGTGAGGCATCCGCTGACTGATCGATGACCTCATTCCTCGTCTGCCGCATTATGCGGTACATGCGCTCTATCACATTTCTGTTTTTAAACATACAATATACCGCGCAGGCAGGCTTGCCCCCGCGGCACATCTTTGTGATTAGATTAATTGTACAATGATTTCGCCCTTTGGTCAAGGATACTAATTGTGAATTATTATTCTTATATTGTAAAATAACAAAAATCACGATGGAAGCAACTCCATCGTGACTTTTGAAGCATCAGTAATTTTTTTATTCTAATTCTTTGTTAACAACATCAGCAATAGCATTAGTAATTTGCTCTAAACGCTCTTGGTTAGGACCCTCAGCCATAATACGGATTAACGGCTCAGTACCAGAGGCACGAACCAAAATTTGACCGTTTTCTCCCAGCTCTTCTTGGTACTTTTTAATAATCTCTGCAATAGCAGCGTTTTTGTCCCAGCCATTTTTGTCAGCAACACGAACATTGAGCAGAACCTGAGGATATTTAGTCATAACATTGCTCAATTCGGA